>JAEEGL010078978.1_pt1 | contig 23819 bp, 16 predicted proteins | sample 9134231 | NCBI WGS metagenome assembly JAEEGL01 (sample SAMN16246548, study PRJNA631951) | gut metagenome | biome: gut microbiome; feature: rumen; material: fiber-attached | host: Bos | place: Iran: Karaj | collected 2018-10 | reverse complement strand
CTAAATCTTTCAAATATTTCAACGTTTCATCGTCGGAATATGCAGCGGCATAAACCAAAGGATCGCAAAGTTTAGTGTCAGCACCGGCAGCAACAAGAATTTTTACGACTTCAATATTTTTTCTGCAAAGAGCAACCGAAAGAGCCGTATGATTTTGAAAAACTTTGTTAATATCGGCACCTTTAGACAAAAGCATTTTTAAGGTTGCCGTATCGCCCTCGTATGCAGCCGTTTGCAAAGGTGTTGCTTGCGCAGAACCTTTATTGAGGTCAGCACCGTGAAAAATCAAAACTTCGGCACACTCCAAAAAACCGAATTTAACGGCATAATACAAAGCCGTTTTGTGATTTTCGTCCTCAAAATTAACGTTTGTAATATCATAAAGTAAAAGTAAATCCGCAATTCTCGGCATATTTTTCAAAACCGAAGCATGAAGCGCAGGCGGCTCGCTATCAAAAAGAGGATTTAAGTTAGGATTTGCGCCGTTTTCCATCAAAAGTCTGATAATCTGTTCGTTACCAATATCTGCGGCATACATCAAAGCCGTATAACCGCTGTTATCAAAAACATTCGGATCCCAAGAACGGTTCAAATAATGCTTAACTTGCTCAACATCATTCTGTTGAACACTATAAACCAACGGATCTTCCTGCGAAAAACTTTTAAACGAAAAAAGCATAAACGCAGAAAAAAACATCAACACTTTAGAAAATCTGAAAATCATCTGCATCTGATAAATATTTTTTGTGCTTTCTGTATTCAGAAAGTTGCTGTTTGTCCAATTCATAAAACATAACTCTTTGACCTTCAGGCATTTTAGCAATGAGTTTTCCCTCTGCTGAAAATATTTTTGAGCCGCCTAACGCATTGGAATTTATCGCAAAAGAAACGTTTTCCAAAGCCCGTGCGCCAAGCAATAAATCTCTATCAAACTCCCTGACCTTCGGCCACTGCGAAACACAAATAAGCGCATCGTAAGGTTTTCGCTTGTCGCTTTGACGACACCAAACAGGAAATCTCAAGTCATAACAGATTACGGCTCTGAAAATTATGCCGGAGATTTCAAAATCCAAAATCTCCTTGCCCGGCTCAACGGAAGTTTTTTCAAAAAGTCCGAACAAATGCCTCTTGTCCACGAAATAAATTCTACCATCCTCTGTTACAACGCAAAAACGGTTGAAAAATTTTTCCTCTGTCTCCAAATAAAAACTACCGCAAATAGAAATTTTGTATTTCAAAGCATTTTGTTTCATAAAATCCAAAACCTTTCCGCCTGAAATTTTAGTTGTCCCGTCAATATTCCAACCCGTATCAAAGGCCTCGGGCAAAATCCAAAAATCGCTTTCCTTAGCATAAGTTTCTAACAATCCAGAAACCTCTTCAAGCGGAATCCTCCCGTTTTCCTTATCCGTAGACTCTGTTATAACTACTCTCACAATTTTTCCTTTTTTTAAAAAAAACAACGGCAGCAAAATATGCAATTCTTTTATTGAAAAAAAAATTACATATCCTGCCGCCGCAAATTATTTTTTTATCTATAACGTATCTAAAAAAATTATTTTACGCTGTCAATAGCAGAGCAAATCAAATTGAAAATATCATTGATTTCGCCTATACCGTTGATTTCTACGGCTTTATTCTGCTTTCTGTAATAGTCGGCAACAGGCAAAGTCTGCTCGTTGTAAACTTTTATACGGTTTTCGATAACATTAACATCGGCATCATCAGCACGACCTGAATCTTTTGCACGGTTCAAAAGACGTGCTACCAACGTGTCATGGTCTGCATTAAGGCAAAGGAAAGTATCAAGTTTAAGACCTTTTTTCTCAAACATTTCATCAAGAGCTTCAGCTTGTTTTACGGTACGGGGAAATCCGTCGTAAAGAATGCCTTCTGCGTTGATGTTTTCGTCAACTTTCTTTTCCAACATATTGATAATCAATTCATCGGGAATCAACTGACCTTTTTCCATATAAGCTTTGGCTTTGATGCCGAGTTCAGTACCTTTAGAGGTTTCTTCCCTTAAAATATCGCCCGTAGAAATATGTACGAGGTTGTATTTTTTCTCAATCAAAGCAGATTGAGTGCCTTTGCCCACGCCGGGGGCTCCGAAGATTGCTATGTTTAACATTTTAGTATATAATTTTTTTTAATAATTTTTTACTGCAAATTTATAAAATTTTTTTCGTTTTTCAAAATTCCAAATTGCCCATTTTAGGCATTAATTCCATAATTTTTGCCTGACGGTTTTTCGTATAATCAGAGGGGCGTTCAACGTGATAAATTATCGGATTCGGCAAACAAGCTGCTATCAAAGCGCATTGTGCTTTAGTAAGTTTTTCCGCCTTAACTTTAAAAAACTTTTCGGCGGCTTTTTCCACACCGTAAACACCATCGCCGGTTTCGATTACGTTAAGATAAACCTCCATTATCCGCTTTTTACCCCAAATAAATTCTATTAAAACCGTTAAATAAGCTTCATGGGCTTTGCGAAAATAACTCCTTATCGGAAACCAAAAAACATTTTTGGCACACTGCTGACTTATCGTGCTGCCCCCGCGAAGTTTTTTCCCTTTCCGATGGTCTTCAATGGCTTTTTTAATATTAGCCATAGAAAAACCGCTGTGTTTTAGGAAAAGGTTGTCCTCAGAAGAAATTACGGCACGAACCATATCCGGGGAAATTTTCTCAAAACTTACCCAAGTTTTTTCCGGCATTTTGAAATTTCCATTCTCAAAAAACCTTTGCAACATAAGCGGCGTATAATATACCGGCACAAATTTATAAAGTATTACAAAATATACCGGCCAGATAAAAACCGCAACTGCAAAGCATAAAAAGAAAATTTTTAAAAACCTGAAAATCTTCTTTTTAAGAGGTTTTTCCATTATTTGACTATCGTATAAATTTCAGGCAAATTTCTTCCATAACCGTCATAATCAAGACCGTAACCCAAAATAAAATCATTAGGAATACTAAATCCGATATAATCGACTTTGAAATCCTCTCTGAAACTCTCCGGTTTGAAAATAAGACTTGCAATTCTAATACTTGCAGGATTTTTTTCTCTCAACTGTCCTAAAATGGATTTCATTGTAAAACCGGTGTCCACAATATCCTCGATTATAACAACGTCCTTGCCCGAAATATCAGCGTTAAGACCGATTAATTCCTTAACAACGCCCGTTGAAGTCGTTCCTTGGTAAGAAGCAACTTTCACAAATTGTATTGTACACGGTACTTTAATGTTTTTCATAAGGTCGGAGGCAAACATAAAAACCCCGTTCAAAACCCCGATAAAAAATATTTCTTTTCCGTTATAATCAGCATTTATTCTGTCAGCTAAATTTTTAACAGTTTTTTTTATCTCATTTTCGCTGATACTTACAGAAAATTTCTTATCTTTGACGGCTATTTCATTCATCATTTTGCTTATTGCGTTTGTGATTAAAATAAAAAGACAGCGCAAAGTTAAATAATTTTAGGCAAATAAAATAAAAAATTATTATAAAAAATGACACCTTTAGTAAGTATTATCATGGGAAGTACCTCTGACATGCCCGTAATGCAAGAGGCTGCACAATTTCTTAACGATATGCAGATTCCCTTTGAAATCAATGCGTTATCTGCGCATAGAACTCCTAAATTAGTGGCAGAATTTGCCGAAAATGCCGCACAAAAAGGCATTAAAGTTATAATCGCAGCAGCCGGAGGAGCTGCACATCTTCCCGGCGTTATCGCAGCTTCCACAACTTTGCCAGTTATCGGCGTTCCAATCAAAGCCTCAATGAGCATGGACGGTTGGGATTCTATACTTTCAATCATTCAAATGCCTCCCGGCATACCCGTAGCAACGGTTGGAATCAACGCTGCTAAAAATTCCGCAATTCTCGCCTGCCAAATTCTCGCATTAACAGACGAAAAAATTAAGGAAAAAATCAGCAATTTCAAAAACTCGTTAGCACAAAAAATCACAAAAGCAAACGAAGATTTAGCAAAAATTAAATTTGATTATAAAACCAATTAATTTTAAGAAGATGAAATTTTTTACGCTCTTTTTCACGTTGTTAATTGGTTATCAAGCATTTGCACAAAAATACACTTTAGAGGCAAAACGTGATGTTTTACCCCAAAACTATAATTACTGGGTTTGTACTCCGCCCGATTACATCGGCAAAGATACTGTCAAAAACTTAAAAAACGACACTATTAATATAGTAAGCGATAGTATTAAATGCGCGGACTCTGACACGGTAAAAAAATATCCGCTCGTGGTTTTTCTTCACGGAGCAAGTCTTTGCGGACGCGATTTGTATATGGTAAGACGTTACGGCTGTCTCAACGCCATTCAAATGGGTCGTGATATTAATGCCGTTATCATCGCACCTCAAAATCCGGGCGGTGCATGGAATCCTAAAAAGATTTCTGACATAATGGACTGGACCAAAGAGAATTACAACATTGACACCAACAGAATTTATGTTTTGGGAATGAGTCTCGGCGGTTACGGAACAATTGATTTTTGCGCCACGTATCCTGAAAAAGTTGCCGCAGCAATGGCACTTTGCGGTGGAAGTTCGGGCAAAGGAGAAATTCAAAACCTCGGAAAACTGCCTTTTTGGATAATCCACGGCACAGCAGACAGACGTGTTGGAATCAGTTGCTCAAAAACAATCGTTGAAAAATTAGAAACCGCTCAAAACGATTCTCTTTTGATGTACACATGGCTCAAAGGCGGCAGTCACAGCGCACTTGCCAAACTTTTTTACATGAACAAAACCTACGAATGGCTGTTTTCGCACTCTTTGGCGGATTCTTCAAGACAAGTTAATAGAAATTTTGAAGTTACAATGTCTGATTTACCGCACGCATACGAAAACATGGACAGATCAAAAAACAGAATTCACGTTATTGACCCTAACCCTTCAGCAGGAAAATACAACACGTATGCAAACGTAGACCTATCAAACTGCGAGGTTTGGACTGTCCGTCAAGGCGATGTCTTGGTTAATATCGCCCGCGCAACACACACAACAGTAGACAGAATTTGTCAATTAAACGGAATTTCAAGAACTTCAATGCTCAGAATCGGTCAAAAACTCAAAATCAGAGCAAAATAAATTTTATCAGAGAAAAAAAATCCCCGACTTTTTTAGCCGGGGATTTTTTTATAATTTTCCTGCTTCCTTCAAATATCTTCCGGTATAGGAATCTTTACATTTCAAAAGTTCTTCAGGCGTGCCGGTAAAAAGAATTTCACCACCGTTTCTGCCGCCCTCTTTGCCGAGGTCAATTATATAATCGGCACATTTTATAATTTCAGGGTCGTGTTCGATAATAACAGCCGTATTGCCTCTGTCAATCAGCGCATTAATCGCTTTTAAAAGTTTGCTGATGTCATGAAAATGAAGCCCCGTTGTCGGCTCGTCAAAAATGAACATCGTGTGCGAATCTTTTTTCTCCGTCAACAAAAATGTTGCTAACTTAATTCGCTGATTTTCACCACCGGAAAGCGTTGAAGATGGCTGTCCAAGTTTTATGTATCCTAATCCGACATCCGCCAAAACGCTCAATTTTCTTGAAATCTTTTGCGGCAGACTTGCCTTATCATCAGAGAAAAACGTAACCGCCTCATCAACAGACATATCCAAAACATCAAAAATATTTTTGCCGCGGTATTTAACCTCCAAAGTATCCTCTTTGAAACGTTTTCCGCCACAAGACTCGCAAACCAAAGTAACGTCTGCCATAAACTGCATTTCAACCTTTATAACGCCCTCGCCAAGACATTCCTCGCAACGTCCGCCCTCACTGTTAAAAGAAAAATAACCAGGCGTATAACCCATTTGTTTGCTCAGTTGCTGCTCTGAAAATAGTTTTCGAATATCGTCATAAACTTTGATGTAGCTGACAGGATTGCTCCTTGAAGAGCCCGAAATAGGATTCTGATCAACGATTTCCACGTTTTGAAGCAATTTAATATCGCCCTCCAATCCGTCAAAATCGCCCGGTTTCAACGACGTTTCGTCCAACAACTGCGCTAACGCAGGATACAAAATGCCTTTTATCAACGAGGATTTGCCCGAACCCGAAACACCCGTTACAACGGTCATCAAATAAAGCGGAATTTTAACAGAAATATTTTTCAAATTGTTCATTCTCGCACCGCTGATAGTAATGCCCGCACCAGATTTTTTGTTCCACGGACGACGTTTGGGAATAGGAATTTGTTTTCTACCCGTCAGATAATCTGCCGTAAGACTTTGAATTTCAGGCGTTAATTCATTAATTGAGCCTTGAAACATAATTTCACCGCCAAAGACTCCGGCCTCGGGTCCGATGTCAATAATTTCGTCTGCGCTGCGGATAATTTCCTCATCGTGTTCAACAACAATCACCGTATTTCCTAAATCACGGAGTTTTTTTAAGACGGATATAAGCCTTTGAGTATCCCTCGGATGCAACCCGATTGAAGGTTCGTCCAAAATATAAAGCGAACCCGTCAAAGACGAGCCCAAACTCGTTGCTAAATTTATTCGCTGAGCCTCTCCGCCCGAAAGCGTTGAAGAAAGTCTATCCAAGGTCAAATAATCCAATCCGACTTCACTCATAAAAGAAAGCCGAGAATTGATTTCTTTTAAAATTCTGCCGGCAATTTTCGCTTCCGTTTCGTTGAGTGAAAGCCCGTTAAAAAAATCACAAAGTTCGCTAATCGGCATTTTAACAAGTTCTGTAACAGATTTTCCACCGACTTTTACGTATGAGGCCTCAGGTTTAAGCCTTGAACCTTTGCATTTAGGACAAACGGTCTGTCCGCGGTAACGGGACATCATAACACGATACTGAATTTTATAACTCTCGTGTTCCACCATTTGAAAAAACTCATTGATGCCGTGCAATCCTCTCCTACCCGACCATAAAATATCTTTTTGTTCGTCAGTGAGTTTGTTATAAGGCGTATGAATCGGAAATTTATATTTGGCAGCCGCCATGCAAAACTCGTCTTTCCACTGGGACATTTTCATCCCGTTCCAACATTTTACAGCGTTGTCATAAACAGAAAGTCCTTTGTTTGGAATTACCAAATCCTCGTCGATGCCGACAACTTTTCCAAGTCCGTTACATTCAGGACAAGCTCCTAAAGGATTGTTGAAAGTAAAAGTATAAACAGATGGAACTTCAAATTTGATTCCGTCAGCCTCAAAACGTGTACAGAATTTCGTTTGAATTTTTTCACCGTCTTTTTCGTATTCCAACATACAATCGCCACCGCCCTCATAAAACGCCGTTTGAATACTATCCGACATTCTTGACATTGCATCTGCCATTTTGCTCGACTTGAAACGGTCGATTAAAAGATACATTCCGAGAGTTTTTTTGTCGGAATCTTTTAATTTAAGATCCGAAATTTCGAGAATTTCACCGTCTTTAACAACACGTGTAATACCTTGAGAATCAAGAATTTCAAGATGTTTTTTAAGAGTTCGTCCCTCCGGCAATACAATAGGACACAAAAGTGTAAAACGATGTCCGTCCTCAAAAGAGGTTATAAAATTTACGACATCATCAATGGAATGAGCCTTCACCTCTTTGCCGGAAACAGGAGAAATTGTTTTTCCTATTCTTGCAAAAAGAAGTTTTATATAATCATAAATTTCCGTGGAAGTTCCAACCGTACTTCTTGTATTTTTAGTAGTTACTTTTTGTTCAATAGCGATAGCCGGCGGAATACCTTTTATAAAATCTACTTCCGGTTTTGAAATTCTACCCATAAACTGCCTTGCATACGCAGAAAGACTTTCCACATAACGGCGTTGCCCCTCGGCATACAACGTATCAAAAGCCAAAGTAGATTTTCCTGAGCCGCTCAACCCCGTAATAACTATAAATTTGTTACGAGGAATTGCAAGCGAAATATTTTTCAAATTGTGCAGTCTTGCACCTTTTATAATTATATTGTCCTTATAGGAATCAAAATCAATTGTTTTCATTCATGGAAATTTTACGCAAAAATACTATTTTTTTCGCTGATTATAAAAAAAAATATATATCCCTCTCAAAAAAAAACATAATATTAACAAACAAAAAACTTATAATTACGTTAAAGATTAATAAAAAAAGAAAACAACTTGATATGAAAAAATTCATACTATCAATAATAATAATTCTGTGCTTAAATCATGTTTATGCACAAGAAATTGAATATCTTGCATACAACACAGCAACCAAATCCTTTGAAACCAAAACAGTTTCATCAGCAACAGAAATCACTTCAACAACTACAACAATCTCTAACGGATGGTATGTCGTAAATAATAACATTACAATTTCCGGTTCATTAACAATAAACGGTAACGTTTCGCTTATATTAAAAGACGGTTATACTTTAACCGTAACCGATGGTGTAAAAGTTGCCTCAAGTAATGAACTCACTATATATACTTCAAGCAATAATACAGGCAAACTTATTGCAACCGGTAATAACGAAGCAGGCTCGGCCGGTATCGGAGGCGTAGCTTGGAATAGTTCGGGTACAATAACCATCAACGGCGGCACAATAGAAGCAACCGGAGCAAATGGTGGTGCAGGTATAGGTTCAGGACACGGCGGTACCTCTACCGGTAAAATAACAATCAACGGAGGCAACATTACCGCCACAGGAGGTGCTTGTGGTTCAATAGGAGCAGGTGCCGGTATAGGGTCTGGTTATCAGTCTAATAATTACGAAATAATTATAACAAACGGCATCATAACGGCTAACGGTGCTACTCAAAACGAAACTTCCGCAAGTATCGGTAGCGGAACAACAGGTGGCGGTAGCGGTGGCAATGCCGGCAATATAACCATAACCGGCGGACAAATCACTGCCGGCATTATCGGACACGGCTCAGGCGGTAGCGGTGGCAATATTATCATCGGCTGGACAAATGAAAATGATTTCATATCCGCACAACGGTATTGGGGAGAAAACATTTCAATAGCTGAGGGACAAGCAGTTCTAATAGATGATTCAAATTCTCCTCAAACTATAGTTTCGGAAGAAAACATCAACGGGAAAAAACTAACACCGCCCAAGCCGTCAATAACTAAACTTCCTACAATAAAAAACGGATTAATATACAACGGCTCAGAACAAGAGTTAATCAATGACGACGCTGTTGTTACCAATGGAAAATTACTATATTCAGTAGACGATGCACAAGGTGAATATCTTGAAAGAATTCCTACTGCCCAAAGTTTCGGCAACCATATCGTGTATTACATGATAAAATCAACAAGTACAATGTACTCTGACATTTCCAATACAGAAGGAATGAGTTTTACTGTAAATATTGCTCAAACACTGCCATACGTCATAATTGAGGGCACAACCCTTACTTTTAAATATGGCGTAAAACCGGACGGGGCATACGATGTGAATAGTCAGACAAATACTCCCACATGGCATGATGATGCAATAAATGTTACTAAAGTTGTATTTGATGAATCGTTTGCAGATGCTCGTCCTACTTCGTGTATTCAGTGGTTTAAGGATATGGCAGAGTTGTCTGAATTTGAAGGTTTATCAAACTTAAATACTTCCCAAGTTACAAATATGGGTTTGATGTTCACCGGGTGCGCAAAACTTACAGTCCTTGATTTAAGCAGTTTTGATACGAGAAATGTTGTTAATGCAAACGATATGTTTGAGGCATGTACCAACCTTACAACCATAAAAGTAGGTTCTAATTGGACAACTACAAAAATGACAGGTACTACTGATAATATGTTTAACGATTGCACCTCTCTTATCGGCAACGACGGCACAACAGTTGGCACTACCCTTGACACAACCTACGCACATGCAGACAAAGGCGGATATTTAACCAAAGGCGATTACAAGATTTTTTATCAATGGGCGGACGATGATACAAAAACGTATCACGAGCACACGCCGTCAACCTTTAGCGGAAAGGCTGCTATTACCTTAGACAATCCAGAAAGAGACGGTTATAAGTTTGATTATTGGAAGCGCGTATCACCTGGAGGAGGAGTAATTGGAGAGTCGTCTTCCACGGTAACAATTGCCGCCGGCGATCTCGGAAATAGAATTTATCAACTACATTGGACCATTGTTCATACGGTAAGTTTTTACAACGGTACTACATTTATTTCCTCGCTAGAAGTTCCTCATGGTGAAAAACTTTCAGAAGACCAATATCCAAAACCTGAAAAAGAAGGACATATATTGCAAAAATGGACTCTCACCGACGCCCCTGATGCTAATGGTTGGGCATATACCGTAGACGAAGATATAAATCTTTATGCGCAGTGGTTTAAAGATAAGTTTTTTGTATGGATACCGGAGCATTTTGAATATATAACACCAAACGATGACGACGATATGTTTGAATATGATTCTGAAGTTCAGTTTAAAATTTCAGAAGGCTATATTACAAACAAAGTGTATTATACCTTGGGCGAAAATACCGAGCAAATACCTTTGACTCCAAATTCAGAAGGAGTTTATACGTATAAAGTACAAGCAAATATAGCACGATTTTATTCGGATACGAAAGAATTTTATACCATGAAATTGGGTAAAAATGCCTCAGCAAATCTGCCGTTTACTCCCACATCTGCAACAGCAATCAATTTTACCTGCGAGAATAGCGAAATTTCGGTTTCTGAGAACCGCATTGTTACTACAAACAATGTAACAAAAGGAGATGTGTGTACGCTTACTTCTAATAATCACAAAATAGAAATTACTATCATCGACCCATTTGAAAACTTTTTCGACGAAAACAAATGGTACAATCAAGATGTTGTTTTCTCTTGTCCCGACAATGACGAGAATTGGAGATTGCAAACAGAAAATTCTGAAAACAACACAATCAGCGAAGAAGGCGAAAATAATGTAGCATGTAAAATTCTTGATCCCGACAACAACATAATTGCAAAAGAATCTTTCGTTGTAAAAATCGACAAAACTGCGCCGGAATTTTCTCTAAAAATTAAAAATACAGAAAAATCATACGATATTCCGTTTAAAGAATACTTAGCAGGAAATTATTTTTTACGTTCGGGATATAACGCTATTGCAGAATCTTCTGACGATTTAAGCGGAGTAAAAAACATTGAATATTCTTTAGACAAAACGAATTTTATAAACTACAACAATACACCGATTGAACTTTCAAACGGCAAAAATATGCTTTATTTCAGAGCAAAAGATTTAGCCGAAAACTCTTCGGAAATTTATACAACTGAATTTTCGGTTTTCCAAGAGAGCAAATTCGCTGAAAATTTAGAAACAGAAATAGTTTCTGATTCTATTTTTTATTCCTCTGAAAGTATCTCAGATATGAGTTTTAAAATTAATCTCAACGGTAATACTATCGGTAAAATAACAGATACTATAAACAATATCTTGGATTTTCCCGTAACGGAGAATATCATTAAAATCAACAAAGAATATCTTGAAACGCTAACTCCGGGAAACAACAAACTTTTGGTTCATATAAATCCGCTCGGATTAGTTCAGGCATGGGATCAAAATCTCAATCCCGCAGATTTTGAATCTCAAATTTTGACAATAAATCTTGACGTAGAATTCGTTGTCAAACCAACTAAAAAATACAATTTCGTTATGGAAACTGATACCTCTATCAAAGCATTCTGTCAAGGCGATAATCTTTATATGGCTTTTGAATTTAACAAAGCATATTCACTTGCCGATTATATTTCCATCGAAACCTTAGGCATTGACAAAGAAAATCCTCTCAATGGTATAAGATTTACTGTTCCCATAAATGCACTTACGGGCGGTAACGAAAAACTGCCGATTATATTTTTCAAAGATAGCTACGAATATCAGGATACAGTAATTTTTCCTGCCGATTACCCCTCAGAAAGGAATATCCGCCTTTATGACGATGTTTTGGCTCTTGACAATTCTGGCGAACCATTTGTAGATGGTGCCTACAAATGGTACATGGACGGCAAAGAAATTGAGGGCGAAAACAAGCAATTCATTGATTTGCAGCCATATCTTAACAACAAAGAGCAACATATTTTTTTCGCTTCCGTTCTTAACACAGAAGGCGAGCGTTTCAGAGTTTGCCCAAACGAAGTTTTTAATATTTCGCTCTCAAAAAAATATGCAATAGCAAAAGTAAAAACTTATCCTAATCCGGTATTAAGCGGACAAGAAATCAACATCTTAATAGAAAACATCACGCAAGAAGACTTGTCCAAAACAGAAATTCTGATTTATGACAAGTTAGGAAGCTTGGTAAAAAAAATCTCTAATCCGCAAGAAATAAATTCTGTAATTTTCAAGGAAGGTTTTTACAGCGGAATAATTACGCTTAAAGATAAAAAAATTCTAAATTTTAAATTTATCGTGAATTAAGCATTCATCACAAATTTCAATACCGGTTTGTGAAATTTCCCAAATAAAATCGGAATATTTCAAAACGGAAAGAATATCGTGAGAAGAAACCAAAACGGCAATATTTTTTTCGAATGCGATTTTTTTCAGCAATGCAAAAATTTCGTCTTTGGCATAAAAATCCAAAAACGAAGTCGGCTCATCCAAAATTATAATTTCAGTTTGCTGAGCTAATGCTTTGGCAATCATAACTTTTTGCTTCTGACCGTCAGAAAGTTCATAAAACGGTTTTTGCAAAAATTCCGAAATTTTCAAGTCCTGAGCAACTAAAGCAACCACCGAAGAATCCTCCTTGGAAAGTCGTCCCGAAAAACCCGTATAAGGACTTCTGCCAAAAGAAATTATTTCCTCAACCGTAAAATTTTCGCTCGCGAGTCTTTCCGTTAAAACCACCGAAACAAGTTTCGCAAAATCCTGTTGAGAAATTTCGTTAATATTTTTTCCTCCGATAAGGACCTCTCCGGAAAGCGGTTTTATGATTTTGGTCAAGGTTTTAATCAGAGTTGATTTTCCCGCTGCATTTCTGCCAATAATAGAAGTTAATTTTCCGCAGAAAAGTTGAAAATTCAATCCCGAATGTAACGGTTTTTTAGCGGAATATCCGATAGAAAGATTTTTTGCTATTAAAACGCTGTTAATCATAACTTTATACGATTTTTGGTAAGTAAAATATAAATTATGACCGGCACTCCGAAAATCGGCGTAACGGCATTAAGCGGCAAAATACCTTTATCACCGGGCAAAACGCACAAAAGATTGCAAATCAACGCAATACACGCTCCTAAAAATATGCTCAGCGGAAGTATTTTGGCATGATTTGAAGTTTTAAGAATAAGCCTTGCAATATGCGGAGTTGCCAAACCGATAAACGCAACAGGTCCGCAGTAAGCCGTAACGATACTCGTTAAAGCCCCGGCAATCAAAAGCAAAACGGTTTTTCCACGTGAGAGATTAAGACCGAGATTTTGAGCGTAATTTTCGCCTAACAGTAACAAATTCAGCGGTTTAACAACAAAAAAAGAAGCCGACAAACCTAAAATTACGATTAATGAAAAAACGGGTAAATCCTCCGTTAAAACGCCGGCAAAACTTCCCATATTCCAAACCGTAAAATTCTTGACGCTTTGCTCGGTTCCGAAAAAATTCAGAACCGTAATTATTGAACCTGACAAATAACTAATCATCAGACCTACAATTAGTAATGTAAGGTTATTTTTTATAATTCCTGACAAAAAAATTAATAATACTAAAACCAAGGCAGCACCTAAAAGCGAGCCTAAAACGATAGAAAAAGTCGTGTTAAAATCAAGGAAAATGCTTGAAAACAAAAACGTTACAACGGCAGCCCCAAGACTTGAAGCAGAGGAAATTCCCAAAACAGAAGGTCCCGCCAAAGGATTGTTGAAAACGGTTTGCATTATAAGCCCGCTCACGGAAAGTGCCGCACCCGAAAGAACCGCCGTAACTAACTGTGGCAAACGGTTTTCAAGAATTATAACAGAGAAAACTTCATTGTCGCAATTTAAAAAAATCACTTTCAAAACCTCTTGAAACGGAATATCGGCAGAGCCCGCAAAAAGGTTTAAAAAAGCAAGCAAAACAAGCAATATAAAGAAAAACAATTTCATCAGACCACAAAATTAAAACTATTATGTTTAATCATGAAAAAAATCTTTTTCAAGTAGCATTTTTTTTCTAATTTTGTAACAAAATAATTGTTAAAAAAATATGATACAAAGAATACAAACCATTTTTTGGTTTATCGTAGCGGTATTGTTTATCGTTATGATACCTAACGATTGGATGAAAATTATCGCTACTGACGGCGATTACAATTTTTCGGCTTTAGGCGTTTTCAAAGCTGATAATCAGATAATTACGGGCATACCGTTAATTATTTATTTAGCAATGATGGCAGTTTTAAACATTGTCATAATTTTTCTTTACAAAAAGAGAATTTTACAAGCAAGATTGACCATTATTTCTATTATTCTGACATTATGCTTTTACCTTTTGGTGCTAATGTACAGATATATGTCGTTTGAAGGCGAAATCACTGCCACAAATTGGAATTTTCCGCTCATTTTACCTGTTATAAACGTGATTTTGAGCGTTTTAGCATGGAGAGGCGCTGTTAAAGACGAGGCAAAAGTTCGTTCGTTAGACCGTTTAAGATAAAAAAAATCATGCGCAAAAAAAGAACAGGAGAAATTTTTGAAGACGTTCTCGTAACAGACATCGCAGCCGAGGGCAAAGCAATAGCCAAAATCGACAATATCGTTTTTTTTATAAAAGGTGCTGTTCCTGGCGATGTTGTTGATATTAAGACCGTTAAACGCAAAAAAAACTTTCGCGAGGCAGTTGTGGAAAATTTCAAGAAGTTTTCTAACGAAAGGGAAACTCCTAAATGCGAACATTTCGGAATTTGCGGCGGTTGCGTTTGGCAAATGTTGCCTTACAAATTGCAGTTAAAATACAAACAGCAGCAGGTAGAAGACGCTTTAACGCATATTGCAAAAGTGGAAATTCCTGAATTACAGCCGATTCTGCCCTCAGACAATCAGTATTTTTACCGCAACAAATTGGAATTTACCTTTGCCTCACAGCGTTGGCTTTCGGCTGAGGAAATGAACGTTCCCGACTCAGAAAAACAACTTCAAGGTTTGGGATTTCATATCCCCGGACGTTTTGACAAGGTTTTAGACATAAAAAAATGTTGCCTTCAAGCCGAGCCTTCTAACGAAATTAGATTGGAGATAAAAAAGTTCTGTTTGGAACAAAGTTTTGATTTTTTTGACCTCAAAGAACAAACAGGATTTTTGCGCAATATCATTATCAGAAGTTCTGTTAATCAAGAACTTATGGTAATCATTGTTTTTGCATTTGAGGACAAAGAAAAACGTGAATTATTGCTGAACCACTTAATCGAAAAATTTCCACAAATTACATCGCTGATGTATTTTATCAATCCCAAACGCAACAGCGATTATTCGGATTTGGAAGCAAAATTTTATCACGGTAAAGACCATATAATTGAAGAGTTAGGCGGTTTGAAATTTAAGGTTCAAGCTAAAAGTTTTTATCAGACTAACTCGTTACAAGCCTTCAAATTGTACTCGGTTGCAAAAGAATTTGCAGGTCTTAGCGGCAAAGAAATAGTTTACGACCTTTATACGGGAACGGGAACAATTGCAAATTTCGTTGCTGACAAAGCCTCACAAGTCATTGGTATTGAATACATTGAAGAGGCTATTGAGGACGCAAAAATCAACAGCGGATTAAACGGAATTACAAACACGAAATTCTATGCCGGCGATATGAAAGACGTTTTAACGGAGGAATTTATTAATAAAAACGGCAAACCCGAGGTCATAATTCTTGACCCGCCGAGAGCCGGAGTTCATCCCGATGTTATAAAAACGATTCTCAATGCCGCACCTCAAAGAATAGTTTACGTAAGCTGCAACCCCGCAACACAAGCGCGGGACGTTCAACTTTTGGACGAAAAATACGCTGTTAAAAAAATTCAGCCGGTGGATATGTTTCCGCAAACGCATCACGTGGAAAACGTAATTCTATTAGAAAAAAAATAATCCTTTTTTTTAAAGAAGGCGGTTATTAATCTTTGATAGCCGCCTTTTTTCTTTGATGAAAATCTTCGCCGGAATTGTTAATGTCCGAAAAAATTATGTGCGCACCGTTTTTCATTGAAGCCTCGGCATCAATACCCGAAATATCAGTTGAACCTTTTTCAATATCCTGAGTGCCTAAATTATAACCGTAAACAATTTTTCCTATATTTTCGGGAAGTTTTTCCGTTGCCTGCTTATTAACATTGCGGTAAAGAGTATAACCGAATTGGTTTGTATGCCAGACATAACCGCCGTCAACCTCAGGAGAAAAACGTTTTTGATTGCCATCGTAACGGGTCGAAAAAACTTCGATACCGTCAAGAATATTTTTAACGGGAATTTTAAGACATGAGCCTAAACTTCCCCACGAGCCGCTTTTGTTACCGTCAAAATAATGATTTTCCTCTTTTTGAGCAAATTCAACGGGATCTTCGTCCAAATAAAAAATAAAAAAACACGGCGATGTAACACTGAAAATCCAACTCGAACCCTGACCATAAACTATCGTTTTGAAATAATGTTCACGTGGAATTTCATTGTAAGGCGCAGGATAATAAACCGTATTGCCGACATAACGCTCACAATCCTCATCGTAAAGCACATAATAATCCTTGTTGGCAAGATTTACCGAATTGGAATAAGTTTTAGTAAAATCTATCGCCCCGTAAATCGAAATTACTTTTTGTTCGTAAGGTTCAAAGGTAAGTTTTCCGGGATAATACCAAATGCCCATCGTTGCAGGCATAAAACCTTCCTTGGCATAAATCAAATCGTTTTTCACATAATTGGCATTAGTGCCGGTTGCATTGTAAGGCGTTCCAACGGCAAGCGAAAAATTATTAATTTCAACAACATCGGAACTATTGTTATAAACAACAACGTATTTATCGTTGTGGGTATAACCACTGCCGTCGTCCATTTGACAGCCGCCACAATACAACTCCTTGATTATTATTCTGTTAACATTAGTTTCAACAAGTAAAATTTCTTGAGAAAAAACACCGCCGGAGGTAATTATAATATCTGAAGATTTACCGTTATAAACCAAAACCTCTTTGGTTTTGTCGCTGACAAATGCCGAATAAACACCGCAAGGAACCATAAAAACAGCCGTTCCCGTTTCGTCAGTATAACTTTTGAAAACGCCACCCGAATTGTCGGTTAATGTTACTAAAACACCTTTACGTGCTTTCAAAACCGATTTTTCGGGATATGAAAGTTTAATTTCAAGTCTTTCAAGCGAAAATTCGATAGTGTTTTCATTCAAATCTTCGGCACAAGATACTATCAAAAACAACAAAAATATGTAGAAAACTTTTTTCATAATTTAATTCTTAATGACATTCCGTAATAAAAAACCGGAATATAACCGCTGCCATAAAGCGATATATCCAAGCCCGTTTTACTTGATTTTACTTTACCATCATGACAGAAAAAATTGTTAGCATAAAAACTCAACGATGCCCTCTCTCCTATTTCTTTGGTGATGCTGAAATTGGCTGAGTAATATGCCGAAATTTTTTCAGGATTATAATTATAACCGTAATTAGTTGTGTTAGTGAGCTTTGTAAGATCAGCATATAAATCAGGATCGTTGTCCTTAGCCCATAAATATTTTTCGGCAAAAGGTATAAGTTCATTAGGGTTTTCCCACGTAGAATAATAAACGGGATAAACCGTAACATAAAAATCCCTCATGTCTTTGTTATATGGCAAGCCCGTCGTTGAACCTTTTTCGCCCGAAGCGTATGCCACATTATAACCGTAATCGCCACTGTCAATCAAAAGTTTTGAAAATCTATAAAGGGTTGCCTCAAATCTCAACGAGATTATCATTCTGACTTTCGGAATATGCGTCATAAAAGTACAATTCTGATTAATCTGTTTTTTCAACATTCCGTTATAATAAGAATTTGTTGCAGCCAAAGAGGTTGATGTATTGGAACTTCCGGCATAATAACCGATATAATCAAATGGAGTTCCGTCTGATTTCAAAGACGTCATATTCGGCCAATATGCCAAAAGCGTTGAATTAGCACCTTTGTAACGGTAATAATTTCCGTCCAAACGCAAAGAAGTTTTCAAAACTTTTATCTGCGGAAAATCTATAATCCAATCGGCTCCGTAACGTGTTACAGGATTGGAATTTGTAAAAAACGTTGCAGATTTGTATGTGTTTTTAGGCGAAAAAGGAAGCTTCTCAGTAGGATTAACACCAGTTTTGTCGCTGACAGTTACCTCTCCGGAATTTCTGTCAATAGAATACATACGGTTTTCTGAGGGTATTTGAGAATTTTCCAATGCGCTTGAATACGTTCTGTTATAAGTAAAAGGCGTATAATCATAAACGCTGATATAAGAGCGTGCAGTTTTGTTATAATAGGCTGATATTGAGATTTTTATATCAGAAATATTAATTTCCGCTCCGATTTCTGTCTGATTGGAATACTGCCATTTCAAATCCTTGTTTCTAATAGCTGAAACAGGATATGTATAATATGCGTAAAAAGCTTTTCCATCGGTGGAAGATGTCGAAGAAAAAACCTGTTGGTCATAATACGAAGGCCTCGGATAAAGCACTTGAAACGAAGGCAGTTTAACACTTTTTCCGTAACCGAAATAAACGCTGAGTTCTTTTACTGTTTTCTTTTTGTCATGCCAAAAAATATATTTTGCGCTGAACCTCGGTGAAAAAGACGAAACCTTGCCGTAATCACTTCCTGAAATCAAGGTTAAATCATCTCTTAACCCTAAAGTTATTTGCAAATCCGAGCCTAAAGTATTTTGAGCCAAGGGCACTGAAATTTTGTCTTCTGCATAAACAGCAAGATTATTCATAAACGGCAGACAATCATAACGGTACTCTCTCCAACCATCAGGAGCATAACGCATATCATCATAATATTTTCCGCGCCCGAGATTACCGCTTGAGGTATACTCCAAACCTAACATAAACTTGTTGGTAAAAGATGAAAAATGTTTTACCAAATCACCTTTTATTTTTAGAGAAAAATCCAAAGGTTTGCTTTCAACAAATTCCTTAACGTACCAATATCCCGTCGGTGAAAGTATCACCGGACTCAAGGGATTTTCGTCATAATCAGCGGCAATAAAATACCCCTCTTCAGTAGAATGAACATACGGCGAAGTACTTGCGCTGTTTTTGTTCGTATTAGTTTCGGTGGTTTTGTCAGCAATAGAAAGCGAGGCAAAAGCATTAAAATTAGTTATCCATTTTTTGTTCAAAAGCCATGCAATCTTAGAGTTGAACCTTGCAACATAATCCCTCTGATAAGTATAATTTTCAGAAAAAGCGTCAGGGTCAGCCTCTGAATTATAACCGCCTGAATTACCACTTGCCGCAAAAGAAAACATCAACGGATTTTCGGTGGTTTTCTTAAAAGTGTTGGAATATTTTACATCAAAAACATTTCTCTGATAACTCGTATACGGACTTGAAATATCAGTAAAAGATTTTGTATGTTCAAAAGATAAATTAAGTTCACCGGCATCGCCTTTCAAATCAAAACCCTTGCTCAATGCCGCCTGTTTAGTATACGGATTCGTTGAAAAATCTATTACAAAAGGTGTTTTTCCTTTTTTAGTATGCACTTTAACAATTCCATTACTCAAATCGCCATACTCTACTGAAGGTATTCCCGTTATAATCTCAATACTTTCAATATTCGTAGAGCTGACATTGCGCGTTGAAGCTCCGGCTGTTTCGTCCAATTCGGCATTGTTGGAAAGTCTTGCGCCGTCTACCTCAACAGCCGTTGCAAAGGATGAATTGCCGATTTCCGCAGAACCACTTCTAAGGGCAGTCCGATTGTCATCCATAAGAGTCGAATTAACGGTTTTACCGCCGGGCAAAAGCGAATTAACATCGCTGATATTTAAAATTTGCTGATGGTCTAACGCCTTACGGTCCAAGGTATAAGCCGCTGAAAAACCAGATGTATTTTTTTGAGCGGTAACAGTAACTTGCGAAATTTTCAAATTATCTTCCTGCAAAAAAATTTTCAATGCGTTAATGCCATTAGTTACAAAAAACTCTCTTTTAACAAAGCCCAAACACTGAACGGTGATTTTAATTTTGCCTTCAGGAACATTTTTAATACAAAAATGTCCTACCTCATCGGTAACCGTCCAAAGCCTATTGTCGCCCAAAACAACGGCTGCATACGGCACAGGTAAAGAATCTGAAAGTTTTTTTACCGTACCTTCAAGCGTATAAGTCTGGGCAAAACCCTTCGTAAGAAAAGAAAAAAGCAGAATAAAAACAGTTAACAGTCTGTTATTCATCATTTTAATAGATATAATTCGTTTGGCAAAAGTATAATATTTAGTTTTTCCATGCAATACTTAATTTAAGGTATTTTTTTTATATTTAATTTTTTTTATATTTGCCCCGACAAAATTCTTATACAAAATGATAAATATGAAAAGAACGTTAGCGGCATTTATGATTGTATGTGCGGCATTTATGTCAGCATGCTCCGGTAATTCGGGAGGGAGCGCAGCCGAAAAAAACGTTAATCAAAAAGAAAAATCTACATTACCCGAAAACGCATTAACACCATTGCAAATATTTAACAAAGGTGAAGAACTTATTGATAAAGAAGTCATTATAGCAGGAAAAGTAACACACGTCTGCAAAGGTACGGGCAAAAAATGCTTCGTTTCTGCCGATGATGATAGTACAATAAGTATGCAGATTTTTGTCGGCGGCGAAATTGACACATTCCCACGCGAAATCATGTACAAAAATATCGCTATCAGCGGAATAGTCAAAGTGAACAAAATTTCTAAAAGCAGAATTTTGGAAAGCGAAGAGGCTCAAAAATCAAAAATACCCTCTGACACTTCAACCGAAGAAAACTGCAAAATCATGGAAAGATGTCATAGCGTAATGAAACAATTAGCAAATATGAAATCTTACATGGAAAAACACGGAACGGATTATTATCCCGTATACTACGTTGAAAGTAGAAAATACGTTAAATAAAATCATAAAATAAAAAAAACGGAGATTTCATAAAAAATGAATCTCCGTTTTCTTTTAGTATTAACAAAAATTATCTTACGAACAACAATTCTCTGTATTTCGGCAAGGGCCACATTTCGTCATCAATTAGCAACTCCAATTTGTCGGCATGATAACGGATAGTTTCAAAAAACGGCAAAACGGTATCGTGATAAGCAACAGCTTTGTCTTTTTCTTTTTCTAATCTGTTTGCAACTTTGCGGGCCTCAACCATAGCCTCAACGGAATTATTCAAGACTGCGATATGCTCCGAAATTTGTTCAATGCTTTGAAGAGTTTTTTCGCTGAGTTTATCTGCTTTTTCTTTTCCGAAAACAGTGTACATTTTAGTAACGCTATCAAGCAAAATGCTCTGATACTTAGTGGCTACGGGAATTATATTGCTGATAATCATATCCCCTAAAACTCTCGCCTCAATCTGAATTTTTTTGGTATAAGTATCCCATTTTACTTCGTTTCTTGCAATAAGTTCTTTCGGTGAAAAAACTCCCGTTTCGGTAAATAATTTAACAGATTGTTCACTCGTGTAAGCATCGTAAATTCTCGGGACTGAAGTTTCGCAATCAAGACCGCGTCTTGCAGCCTCAGCTTTCCACTCGTCGGAATAACCGTTTCCGTCAAAACGTATCGGTTTTGAAATTTTGATGTATTCTTTTATAACCTCAAAAATTGCTTTTTCTTTAGCCTGACCTGCGGCAATCTTAGCATCAACCTCTTTTTTGAAGTCCCTTAATTGAGCCGCAACCACAGTATTAAGTGCAATCATAGCCGAAGCACAGTTTGCAGAAGAGCCTACAGCCCTGAATTCAAATCTGTTACCGGTAAAAGCAAACGGCGAAGTACGGTTTCTGTCAGTATTATCAACTAAAACCTCAGGAATGTTTCCGATGCCAAGTTGCATTTTTTTCTTGTCATCAAGAGTAATGCCTTCCTCGCTCGTTGAATTTTCGATTTTATCCAAAAGTTGGGTGAGCTGAGTTCCCAAAAATGCTGAAATAATAGCCGGAGGTGCTTCGTTTGCGCCTAAACGGTGTGCATTTTGAGCCGTCATAACAGAGGCTTTCAGCAATGCGTTGTTTTTATAAACTGCCATTAAAATATTTACCATGAAGGTAACAAACTGAAGATTTTCCTGCGGAGTCTTTCCCGGTGTTAATAAACCTACACCTGTATCAGTACCCAAAGACCAGTTGTTGTGTTTTCCCGAACCGTTGATTCCGGCAAAAGGTTTTTCGTGAAGAAGAACCCTAAAACCGTGCTTTCTTGCAATCCGTTTCATTATCGACATTATCAAAAGATTCTGATCGTTAGCAAGATTGGTCTCACCGAAAATAGGTGCTAATTCAAACTGATTAGGAGCAACCTCGTTGTGTCTTGTTTTGCAAGGAATACCATATTTGTAAGCCTCAAATTCCACTTCTTTCATATAAGCCTGAACACGTTCGGGAATTGCGCCGAAATAATGATCCTCAAGTTGTTGATTTTTAGCTGATTCGTGTCCTAAAAGCGAACGTCCAGTCAAAAGTAAATCAGGTCTTGCAGCATAAAGTCCTTCATCAACCAAAAAATATTCCTGTTCCCAACCTAAATAAGAATATACTTTTTTAACATTGGAATCGAAATAATTGCAAACATCTACTGCGGCTTTATCAACAGCACCAATAGCTTTTAAAAGAGGTGTCTTGTAATCTAAAGCCTCGCCCGTATAAGAAATAAAAACGGTAGGAACGCAAAGCGTATCATCAACGATAAAAGCTGGAGAAGAAGGATCCCAAGCCGAATAACCGCGAGCCTCAAAAGTATTTCTCAAGCCGCCATTAGGAAAACTTGACGCATCAGGTTCTTGTTGAGCCAAAAGTTTGCCCGAAAATTCTTCAATAACGCCTTCACCGGGTGCACCCGCATATTCGATAAACGAATCATGTTTTTCGGCAGTGCCTTCCGTCAGCGGTTGAAACCAGTGAGTATAATGCGTTGCACCAAGTTCCATTGCCCATTGTTTCATGCCGGCAGCCACTTGATCGGCAATGTCTCTATCAAGAGGTTTTCCGCTTTTGGTGATTTCGTTAATTTTTTTTACGGTGTCTTTCGATAGATATTTCGACATTTGCTCCTTGCCGAAAGTATATTTACCGAAATACGATGAGGTAGGCTCTTTAGGAGCATCTACGCGGCGGGCTTCTTTTTTAAAAGCCTCGGCCACAACCTGAAATCTTAATCCGCTCATTTTTTTTGGATACTTGTTTTTTAATGGTTTATAGTTTTATATTTTTTCCACGTTGCAAAGTTAAAAATAAGAAATGAATTTTGCACTAAGGAAAAACCACAAATGACAAAAAAAATAAAATCATACAAAAAATTTAATAATTTTTTTATCTTAACGTGTACAACATAAAAAAATAATTCGTAAATTTGCGGTTGTAAAAATTGACAAAATTCTTTATTCATTAATTTATAATTTAAATTAAACAAAATGATTAAATTAGGTATCAACGGTTTCGGCCGTATCGGACGTATGGTTTTCCGCGCAGCAGTAGAAAACTTCGGTAAAGACATTCAAGTTGTAGGTATCAATGACCTTTTGGATGCTGATTATTTGGCTTACATGCTCAAATACGATTCAGTTCATGGTCATTTCAACCACGACATCAAAGTTGAAGGCAACTTCATGATTGTTGACGGCAACAAAATCCAGATCTTCGCT
>JAEEGL010875394.1_pt1 | contig 23821 bp, 26 predicted proteins | sample 9134231 | NCBI WGS metagenome assembly JAEEGL01 (sample SAMN16246548, study PRJNA631951) | gut metagenome | biome: gut microbiome; feature: rumen; material: fiber-attached | host: Bos | place: Iran: Karaj | collected 2018-10 | reverse complement strand
ACCGTGTCCACCGACTTCGACATCTCCGACAGGCTCTACTTCGAGCCCCTCACCCTCGAGGACGTGCTCAACGTGATCGAGGCGGAGGACGCGGACGGCGTCATCTGCCAGTACGGCGGACAGACCTCCGTCAACCTCGCCATGGACATCGAGAAGGCCATGGCCGGCACCAAGACCAAGGTGCTCGGTACCAGCCCCGACATGATGGACGTCGCCGAGGACAGGCGCAGGTTCTCCAAGCTCATGGACGAGCTGAAGATCAAGCAGCCCGCATCCGGCACCGGATACTCCTTCGAGGAGGCAAGGGACATCGCCGAGAGGATCGGATACCCCGTCCTCGTCAGGCCCTCGTACGTCCTCGGAGGACGCGCGATGGAGATCGTCTACTCCACCGAGGAGCTCAAGACGTACGTGGAGACCGCAGTCAAGGTCTCCAGGAACCACCCCATCCTGATCGACAAGTACCTCACCAGCGCCATCGAGCTGGACGTCGACCTGCTCTGCGACGGCACGGACGTGTTCGTCGGAGGCATCATGGAGCACGTGGAGTTCGCCGGTGTCCACTCCGGAGACGCGACCATGGTGCTCCCGCCCTTCAACCTCAGCGACGCCGTGATCGAGAAGGTCCTCGACACCTCCAGGAAGGTCGCGCTGGCACTTCATATCAGCGGACTCATGAACCTGCAGCTCGCGGTCAAGGACGAGGAGATCTGGATGATCGAGGCCAACCCCAGGTCGTCCCGTACCGTGCCCTTCATCTCGAAGGCCACCGGCATCCCGCTCGCCAAGATCAGCACGCAGATCATGCTCGGCAAGACGCTCAAGGAGGTCGGACTCGGTTCCGGCTACAAGACCCTCGACCACTTCGCCATCAAGGAATCGGTGTTCCCCTTCCTGAAGCTGGTCGGTGTCGATTCGATCCTCACCCCCGAGATGAAATCCACCGGAGAGGTCATGGGAATCGACGAGGACTTCTACACCGCGTACTACAAGGCGGAGATCGCCGCGGGTACCAAGCTCCCCAAGGAGGGCGGAATCTACATCACCGTCAACGGGGACGACAAGGAGAAGATCCTCCCGGCAGCAAAGTCGCTGCACGACATGGGATTCGAGATCTACGCCACCAAAGGGACCGCCGCCTACCTCAGGGAGAACGGCGTCCCCTCCACCACCGTCTTCAAACTGCAGGACGGACAGGGCATCAACGGACTCAGCCTGATGAGGGAGGGCAAGATCGGAATGATCATCAACACCCCCTCGCTCAAATCGGGAGCCATCAGGGACGGATACACCATGCGCCGTCTGGCCGTGGAGCTGGAGATCCCGATCATGACCACCGTGCAGGCCGCACTCATGGCCGTCGGTGCGATAAAGGTCGGACTCGAGCAGAAGATCGGCGTCCGCTCCATGAAGGAGTTCCACGTCTGAAACCATACGGCGGACCTCGGTCCGCCTTTCCCTTTTCTTACAAGTGCCAGTATCCCTCAACAGAAGCGTACGCGGACGTCAGACGAGCGTCACGCTCTTGACGCCGCGGCAGTTCTTCACCATGTAGATGAGCTCCGGGGGGACGTTGCCGTCGAGCACGATCAGCAGGTGCTGGTCGTCCTCCTTCCCGCGGCTGGCCACCACCGCCTGCCTCACGGAGATCCCCACGTCGGAGATCGCCCTGGTTATGTCGGCGAGTATACCGGGCGCCCTGCAGTTGTCGGGTTCGATGTCCATGGCCGTATAGCCGAGCTCCTTGGCCGCGTCCGCATAGAGCGCGATGGACGACATGGAGGCGAACGCGTTCCTGAGCCTGGGTTCGGACTCGATCCTGTCCAAGGTGGAACGTACGACCCTGCGGTCCACGCCGCAGGCCGCACCGATGGCCGAATCCGAGAGCTTGATGTCGTTGCAGAACGCGATCCCCTTCTCGACCCTGATTCCGGAACGGAGGAGTTCCTCTACGACCTTCTGCTGCGACGGATAACCGTTGAATGCTCTCAATATCGAGTCCATGAACAATAGAGGCAATCATAGTATAAAAAGATTCATCAAGTGACAATATTGTACATAATGATTGACCGAAACAACAATCCACGGGTATAAATACGTGTAAAAAACTGGAGGGTACGATGACCGATACAGCGGAACTCAGAGAGATGATCGAGGAGATCGATCAGACAATCATCGAGAACATCGCAATGCGCATGGAGATTGCCGACAAGCTCGCCGAAGCCAAGAAGGAATCCCGCCAGAACTATTGGGACGAGGAGAAGGAGAAGGAGGTCATCAACAGGTATCTCGAGCTCTGCGAGGAGGTACAGCTCACCGAGGAGGAGGCGCGCAAGATCGCCGAGGTCATCCTCCACATCTCCAAGGAGAGGCAGAAGCACTTTTTCGAGTGATTCCTGTCTGGGTCATCCTTTCGTTATTCATATCTGAATAATTTTAACACAACGTTTTATAATGTTGCGAATAATGCAACATCCTATTTGCATATTAGAGTGATATAATGGAGAAAATCAAGGTTGCAGTTCTCGGCGCGACAGGAATGATCGGCCAGAGATTCATCGAGATGCTCGAGGACCATCCCTACTTCGAGATGGAGGGACTCTACGCATCCGAGAGGTCGGAGGGCAAGAGCCTCCGCGACGTCCTCAAGGTCAGGGACCACGTCTACAAGGAGGAGACCCTCGACAGGAAGATCGAGGTAATGGATGTCAAGAAGATCGCGAAGAACGACCGCATAGCATTCAGCGGAATCCCCTCGGATCTCGCCGGACCCACGGAGACAGAGCTCGCGGAGGCGGGCGTCGGCGTGTTCACCAACGCGGGATCCCACAGGATGGATCCCGACGTGCCCATCCTCATCCCCGAGGTCAACCCTGAGCACCTGTTCTCGGTCAGGGACCAGAAGACGTTCTCGAACGGCGGGTTCATCGTCACCAACGCCAACTGTTCGTCCACCGGTATCGCGGCCCCGCTGGCGGTACTGAACGATGCGTTCCAGCTCAAGGAGGTCTTCATCTCCACCTACCAGGCGCTCTCCGGAGCGGGATACCCCGGAGTCCCGTCGCTCGATGCGGTCGGGAACGTCGTCCCCTTCATCAAGAACGAGGAGGAGAAGATGGAGAGCGAGCTCGCCAAGATGCTCGGTAAGTATCAGAACGGAAAGTTCGAGTTCGCCGGCTTCAGGACGTTCGCCAACTGCGCCAGGGTCCCCGTCGTCGACGGACACCTCGAATCCCTCACGATCAGGATGGGTTCCGAACCCTCCGTCGACGAGCTCATCGAGAAGTTCGAATCGTTCAGGGGAGAGCCCCAGAAGCTCGGACTCCCGTCCGCGCCCCCGCAGCCCATCATCGTCCGCAGGGAGGACAACAGGCCCCAGCCCGCGTTCGACGTGTTCGCGGGAGGGACCGGAAGGTCCAAGGGCATGGCGATCACCCTCGGAAGGATCAGAAAGAAGGAAGAGTACTACAAGATCTTCGCACTCTCCCACAACACGCTGAGGGGAGGCGCCGGAGGTTCCGTCCTCAACGCGGAACTGGCAGTCAAGAAGAATCTGCTGTGATATGATGGCAAAGACCTACGAAGAGATCAACGAGAAGATCCGCAAGGGGAAGGCGGTCGTTTATACCGCCGAGGAGGTCATCGACATAGTCAGGGAGAAGGGTGCCGAGAAGGCGGCCGAGGAGGTCGACGTCGTCACCACGGGCACGTTCGGTGCCATGTGCTCCTCTGGAGCTTTCCTGAACTTCGGACACAGCGACCCGCCGCTCAGGATGACCAACATCCGCGTCAACGGAGTGGAGGGATACGGCGGACTCGCGGCGGTCGACACGTACATCGGCGCGACCAGCCTCAGCGAGACGCTGCCCAACTACGGCGGAGCGCACCTCATCGAGGACCTCATCGCCGGAAAGAGGGTGGAGCTGGAGGCATGGGGGCCCGGTACGGACTGCTATGTCAGGAAGAACATCAAGACCACTTTCACCCTGGACGAGATCAACGAAGCGTATCTCTACAACCCCAGGAACGTCTATCAGAACTACGGGGTGGCGACCAACACGTCGGACACCACCCTCCACACCTACATGGGGAAGCTCCTCCCCAGGATGAAGAACGCCACCTACAGCTCGGCCGGACAGCTGTCCCCGCTGCTCAACGACCCCCATCTCGACACCATCGGAATGGGTACCAGGATCTTCCTGGGAGGCGGCATAGGATACGTATCCTGGCAGGGCACCCAGTTCAACACCCAGGCACCCGAGAAGAACGGTGTCCCCGTCTCCGGGTCGCGCACCCTCGCGCTCACCGGCGACATGAAGCAGATGGACCCGAAGTTCGTCAGGGGCCTGGACATCTACGGCTACGGAACGTCCCTCGCCATCGGTGTCGGAATACCGATACCCATCCTCAACAAGGAGATCATGGAGAGGGCGGCGATATCGGACGACATGATATTCGCCAACATGACCGACTACAGCGTGACCAGCAGGAGCAGGCCCGTCCTCAGGCAGTACTCGTACGCGGAGCTCAAGAGAGGCATCATAGAGTACGAGGGACACGGCATAAGGACGTCCCCGCTCTCGTCCTACAAGGGCGCCAGGGACGTCGCGAACAGACTCAAGGACTGGATAGAGCACTCGGAGTTCGAGCTCACCGTGCCCAGCGCACCCCTCCCGAAGGAGGGCAGGGTCAAACCGCTCGATGTGAGGCAGTGATAACATGCAGGGAAAGTTCAAACTGTTGTTCAGCGAACACGACGCACAGGAATCCATCACGTACGTCCTGGTGAAGAAGTTCCAGATCGAGCCCAACATCCTCAAGGCCGAGATGGACGACACCGGCGGAATGATGGTGCTCAACATGAAGGGCAGCGAAGAGGACCTCAGGGACGCCATCAAGTACCTCGAGGACCAGAACGTCACCGTCGTGAAGCTCAGCAAGCACATACAGCGCGACGACGACAAGTGCTTCGACTGCGGTTCCTGCGTATCCGTATGTCTGTCGAGGGCATTCACCATCGACCCGGAGACGTGGGAGGTCAACCTCAACTACGAGAAGTGCGTAGCCTGCGGTTCGTGCCTCACCGCCTGCCCTACGCACGCGGTATCGCTAATCCTATGATCGTCCGGACCCATTTCGAGGTCGGACAGACCGCCCTGGCCATAGTCTGCGACGATGTCTTCCTGGACACCGTCAGGGACGCGGTCTTCAGGGCGAGGGAGATAGTGGAATCCAAGATAGCGGAGGATCCCTTCTTCGGGATCACGTACGACCCTTACCCTCCGAAAGAGGGGGACGATGCACTCATCATAAGGATGTGCCAGGCATCGGAAAGAGCGGGTGTCGGACCCATGGCCGGGGTCGCCGGCGCGGTGGCCGACCATGCCGTCCGTGCGGCCGCGGAAGCGGGCTGCAGGCACATCGTCATCGAGAACGGAGGGGACATATCCATGCTCACGGACAGGCCCGTGCACATAGGCCTGTTCGCGGGGGAGAAGGGATTCGAGGATCTGGCCCTGGAAGTGGGACCGACAGGTAAGGTTTACGGAATATGCTCCTCGTCCGGCAAGATCGGCCCGTCCGTATCCTTCGGCAGCAGCGGAATCTGCACGGTGTTCTCTGAGGACACCGTGCTTGCGGACTGCTGCGCGACGGCCCTCGGCAACATGATATCCTCCGGTACAAAGGAGGAGCTGGCACATTCGGCCGAGACCGTCTGTTCGATAGAGGGCGTGGACGGCTGCATATGCGTGTGCAACGGTTCCATGTCGGTCTGCGGGACCGTGCCCGAACTCGTGAGGGGAAGGTTCTCCGACGCCGATATCACCCGCATCACCCTCTGACGCGTGCGCGCACCGCCACGCAAAGTTATTTTATAGCGTGCGCGTACAGGTGACAGAGGTTTATCAATGGTACTCAGAATGGCGGTACCCAACAAGGGGAGGCTCAACGAAAGGGCCGTGGAATTGCTGGTGAAATCCGGACTCGATCTCGGAGAGGATTGGGGAAGGAAGCTCTATGTCAAGGTCAGGAACAAGGACATCGAGGTCATATTCGTCCGCGCACAGGACATACCCTCCTTCGTGGACTCCGGAGCGATCGACATAGGAATCACCGGACAGGACCAGATCGCCAACGCCGGAGCGGACGTGGAGGAGATCCTCCCGCTGGACTTCGGACACTGCCGCCTCTCCGTCGCCGTTCCCGAATCGTACCCCTACAGGAAGATCGAGGACATCCCCGACGGCAGCCGCGTCGCCACTTCCTTCGTGAACGTGACGAAGAGGTTCTTCGAGTCCGTCGGAAAGAAGGTAAGCGTCATCGAGGTGACCGGCGCCGCCGAGATCATGCCCTACATGAACGTATCCGATTTCATCGTGGACCTCGTCTCCAGCGGTTCCACGCTCAAGACCAACCGCCTGGTCGAGATCCACCCCATCCTCTACTCCCAGGCAGTGGCCATCGCCAACAGGAAATCCCTCTCCGAGAGGGGAGAGGAGATCCTCGACGTCATCAACGCCATAAGGAGCGTCATGAACGCCGAATCCAAGAAGTACCTCATGGCCGACGTACCCAAGAGCAGGCTCAAGGACGTGGAGGCCATGTTCCCCGGACTCGCCGGACCGACGGTCATGAACATCGCCGGACGCGACGACATGGTGGCCATCCACGTGGTCATCGATGCCAAGGACATCTACGACGCCGTGAACTCCCTGCAGAAACTGGGAGGGAAGGGCATACTCACGCTCCCTATCGACAGGCTGGTGCTCTGAAATGGTCACCAGGGACATGATGAGGTCCACCACCAGGAAGTTCGAGAAGTACTACAACCCGAAGCTCCACGGGGAGATCAGACTCGACACCAACACCAACGTGCTGGGCAGCAACCCCGCGGCCTCGGAGTTCCTGAAGCACCTGGACATCGACCTCAACGGGTATCCCAACACCTATTCGGACGGGCTCCGCCAGGCCCTCGCCGACCTCTACGGACTGGAAGCGGACAACTTCCTGGTGGGATCCGGATCCGACGAGATGCTCGACGTGTCCTTCAAGACGTTCACCGAGTGGGGCGATTCCTGTGTCTCGCCCACCCCGTCATACACGCTCTACAACTACTTCGTCGAGATGAACGGCGGCAAGGCCGTGAACGTGGACCTGGACGAGGACTTCCAGCTCGACGTGGATGCCATGGTGAAGCCCAAGGCCAAGATAATCATCATGCCCTCCCCCAACAACCCTACGGGCAACTGCTTCAGACCAAAGGACATCGAAGAGGTCCTCAACAGAACGGACGGCATGGTCATTGTGGACGAGGCATACGGCGAATACGCCAAGAACAGCATGGTCAAAAGGGTCAACGAGTTCGACAACCTCATCGTCCTCAGGACGTTCTCCAAGGCGTACGGCATGGCTGCGCTGAGGGTCGGATACGCGATCGCCAGCAAGCCCGTGGCTGACATGATGACCGCCGTCAAGATCCCATACTCGCTGAACATGATCAGCGAACTCGCCGCCATCGAGGCGGTGAAGGACCAGGACTTCGTCAGGCGCAGCGTGGAACTCATAGACAAGGAGAGGCCGTACCTCGATGCCGGACTGAGGAAGCTCGGGTTCCGCACATACCCCTCCGATTCCAACTTCATACTCGCGAAGTCGCCCATCGACCACGGTGTCCTCGTCTCCGGACTGAAGGAGAAGGGCATCCTCATCCGCGACTTCGGTACCAAGCGCAGGACCGAGAACTGCGTCAGGCCCACCGTCGGCACCAGGGAGCTCAACGACCTCCTGCTGTCCAAGATGGCAGAGGTGATCGACGGATGCTGAACATCACCATGGCCGACTACCGCGTCGGCAACCTGCACTCGCTGAAGAAGGCGCTGGAGAACTGCGGCGCGAACGTGCGCGTGGTCACCGACATGTCCGAGCTCCTCGATGCGGAATGCATAGCGTTCCCCGGCGTGGGAGCGTTCGACATGACCATGGAGGGACTGCTCCCTTACAAGGACGAGATATGTGCCAGACTCGAGACCGGAACCCCCGGGCTCGGCATCTGCATAGGCACGCAGATCCTCATGGAGGACAGCGCCGAGGGTACGAAACCCGGACTCGGATTCATCAAGGGACACGTCGTCAGGGTGCCCGCGAAACAGGTCCCGCACATGGGATGGAACTCCGTCGAGACCTGCGATCCGCTCTTCGACGGCATCGAAAGCAGACACTTCTATTTCGCCAACTCGTACTACTGCAAACCCGACGAGAGATACACCGTCAAAGGCGTTACCGAGTACGAGGGCGCGGAGATCCCGACGCTGTTCAGGAAGATGAACTTCGTCGGCACGCAGTTCCACCCGGAGAAGAGCAGCGCCTCCGGACTCAGATTCCTATCAAACTTCGTAAAATTCGCAGAGGGATGCCTTTGAAGATCATACCAGCAATCGACATAATGAACGGACAGGTCGTACAGCTCGTCGGAGGGGTCCCCGGAACGGAGAAGATCAAGCTCCCCGATCCGGTCTCCGCCGCCCAGTCCTGGGTGGACAAGGGAGCGAAGTACCTGCATGTCGTCGATCTCGACGCCGCTTTCGGCGAGGATGACAACCTGGATACAATAAGGAGGATCGCAAGGACTGTCAACGTGCCCATCGAAGTGGGCGGAGGCATCAGGAAGGAATCCAGGATCCGCGCCCTGCTGGATGCCGGCGTGGACAGGATCATCGTCGGGACCCGTGCGGTCACCGACAGGGAGTGGTTCGCAGAGATGTCCCAGACGTTCCCCGGCAAACTCGTGATGGCCCTCGACACCAAGGGCGGCAAGGTCACGGTGAAGGGATGGCAGGAGGCGGCGGACCTGCCCCTCGGATACATCCTCGGGAGCGTATGCGACCTGCCCCTCGCGGGCGTCCTCAACACCAACGTCGACGTGGAGGGCCAGAGCAAGGGCATCGATGAGGAATGGGTTGCGAAGTTCGCCAAGATGTGCAACCACAAGGTCATCGCATCCGGAGGAGTGACATCGGAACAGGATGCGAAGATCCTCGCCTCCTACGGCACCGAGGGCGCCGTGGTCGGCATGGCGGTCTACACCGGGATCATGGAACCGTGGAAATGGGACACACCCTGGGAGGCATGAGATGGTCTCGAGGAAGATGCCCTGCGAACTCGTCGTGTTCGAACTCCTGCCCACCGCCAGAGGCGCCATCGCCAAGGAACTGGTCGACAACTACGGGTACACCCAGTCCAGGGTCGCCAAGATCTTCGGGATAACCAGCGTCGCCATCTCGCAGTACGTCAAGGGTCTCCGCGGCGGGAACGAGCACATCGACTCCAGCGAGCACAGGGACGAGTTCTACGAGCACATCGCCGAGATCGCCAAGAACCTCGACGGGGGCGCCAACCTCACCGAGGAACTGTGCCATCTCTGCGGATTCTTCAAGAAGTCGGGCATGATCGACGAGATCTACCAGAAACAGGGATCGAAGGTCCCCCTGTCGAAATGCATGGAATGCCCCAGGAAGAACATCTGAACGGGATCATTCCTTCCCGATCGAATAGCTCTTACCGAAGATGGAGAGGATCTCCTCGCCGAGCTCGGTGATCCTGTACTTGCGCTTGGACTGCTTCTCGACCCACCTGTTCTCCAGCCAGAAGTCGATGTAGTTGCGCTGATACTTCATGATGTCCTTCTGCTCGGGCTTGTTGTTGTATTCCTTCTTGGAATAGTCGTCGAACAGACCCTTCTCGTTGAGGACCTGCATCATCTTCGCAGCGCAGGAATCTCCTTTGTCGATCTGTTCCTTCATGACTCCCAATGCGAGGACCTTCTCCCTGTCCGGCCTGTCGATGCGGTACGTGGACAGCGCCATCGGGGGCTTGCAGCTGAGTGCCTGTCCGACCGGAACGCCGTCCCTGAAGTAGACCTGCCTGATCAAATCGCCGGACACGCTGTACTCGTTGGAGGACACGGTGAACGGTATGGTCTGGTCGTGGAACATCATGGATGCGATGAGCGACGCCGCGGAATACTCGGAGGTACCGGCAGAGATGTTGACGTAGATCTCCACGTTGTTCTCCCCGTGCTCCTGGATCTCGCCCTCGATGATGCAGAGGATCTCCCTCATCACCGATCCGAAATCGGACACGTTGAAGTCGTAGCCGCCGTCGTCCCAATTGGTGATGTGTTTGACGATCTGGGTCTTCTTGGAGTACTCGCCGATGCGCCTGCAGACCTCGTCAAGGAACTCGCGGTAGATGTCGCCCTCCTTCGAGGTGCTCAGAAGGTGTACGCGGGTGGCCTCGTAGTACTCTACAGGCTCGACTATCTTTGCGACCTCGAAGGTCACGCAGGAGATCACGACCCTGTCCTTCTTACCCGAAACCATCGTCCTCGTCCATCAATTATAACGTATTTAATGTTACCCCAGCGCCCTGTAAAAAGTCTGTCCGGCCGTCCGGTCCGTCCCTTTCACGCGTGCCCGCGATAATAATAAAAGCATGGTTGACCTAACCGAATACATTATGACCGCCAGAACAGCCAAGATGGAGAGGAAGACCAGGGAGACGCAGATCTCAATCGAACTCAACGTGGACGGGACCGGGAAGTACGACGTCGAATGCGACAACCAGTTCCTGAAGCACATGATCGAGACCTTCTCGAGGTACTCGGACATGGACATCTCCATGAAGGCCGCGGGGGACAACGAACACCACCTCATCGAGGATGTGGGGATCACCCTCGGGAAGACCTTCGCCAAGGCCCTGGACGGCAGACCGATCGAGAGGATGGCCACATCCACCGTCGTCATGGACGACGCGATGATGATGACCTCCCTGGACATCGTCGACAGGCCCTACTGCGAGGCGGACTGCCCGGATATGCTCTATCAGCACTTCATGAGGAGCTTCGCCATGTCGGCGGGCATCACCCTGCACATCGTGCAGATCAGGGGATTCGATGAGCACCACATCATCGAGGCGTCGTTCAAATCCATGGGCAAGGCACTGAAGGATGCGGTCAGGTACAGGGACTCCGAGCTCAGCACCAAGGACCGCGTGTCGGAGGCCTGAGGATGCTCACCAAGAGGATCATCCCCTGTCTCGACGTCAAGAACGGCAAAGTGGTCAAGGGTGTGAACTTCAAGAACCTGAAGGACGTGGGCTACCCTCCCGAACTGGCCAAGGTCTACGAGGAGCAGGGTGCGGACGAGGTCACCTTCCTCGACATCACCGCCTCCCTGGAGACCAGGCAGACCATGCTCGACATCGTCTCCGAGACCGCGAAGCAGCTGTTCGTCCCGCTCACTGTGGGCGGCGGCATCAGGACCTTCGAGGACATGAGGGATGCGCTGAACGCGGGAGCGGACAAGGTCTCCGTTAACTCTGCGGCCGTCAGCAACCCCGGTATGATCACGGAGTGCGCCCAGAGGTTCGGAAGACAGTGCGTGGTCGTCGCCATAGACGCGAAGCGCGAAGGGGACGGATGGAAGGTCTACACCCACGGAGGCACCAGGAGGACCGACATCGATGCCGTCGAATGGGCAAGGAAGGTGGAGGACCTGGGAGCGGGGGAGATCCTGCTCACGTCCATGGATGCCGACGGCGTGAAGACGGGATACGACATCCCCCTCACCGCCGCCATATCGGATGAGGTCAACATACCGGTCATCGCCTCGGGCGGATGCGGCTCGGTGGAGCACATCTACGAGGTGTTCACACAGACGAATGCCGCTGCGGCGCTGGCCGCATCGATATTCCACTACAACGAGTACACCGTGGGGGACGTGAAGAGCTACCTCAGGGACAGAGGGGTCGCGGTAAGATGAGCGAGTTCAAATTCGACGACAAGGGCCTGATCCCCGTGGTCGTACAGGACCACATCACCGGAGAGGTGCTGATGGTCGCCTGGGCCAACGAGGAGGCCATAGAGAAGATGAAGGAGACCGGATACACCCACTTCTGGTCGAGGAGCAGACAGAAGCTCTGGAAGAAGGGGGAGGAGTCCGGGAACGTACAGAAGATAGTATCGATACAGTCCGACTGCGACGACGATACCCTCCTGGTGAGGGTGATACAGAAGAACGGCATCGCGTGCCACACCGGCAACCCGACCTGCTTCTTCAAGACGGTCTACGGGGACCCGATGCAGACGTCCATGATCCTGGCCGAGCTCAGGAGGGTCATCCACGACAGGAGGGTCAACCCGGAGGAGGGGAGCTACACATGCAAGCTCTTCAACGACGAGACCAAGATGTGCAAGAAGATCGTCGAGGAGGCCGCCGAGTACGTCCTGGCCATAAAGGACAAGGACGAGGACGAGGTCGCCTGGGAACTGGCGGACCTGATCTACCACTCCCTCGTAGCGGCGGAGAAGGAGAACATCGACCTGCAGAAGGTATACGAGAAGCTTGCGGAGAGGAGATGATGAGGGCCGACCTTCACACACACAGCATATTCAGCGACGGGGAGCTCATCCCCGCCGAGCTCGTAAGGAGAGCGGCGGTACTGGGCCACGACGCCATCGCCATCACCGACCACGTGGACATGACCAACGTGGAATGGGTGGTGAAGAACGTGGTCAAAGCGGTGGACCTTTGCTCGGACGACATCACCGTCATCCCCGGAGTGGAGGTCACGCACGTCCCGCCGGAGAAGATGGACAGGGTCATCGCCGACGCCAGGAGATTCGGGGCGAAGATCGTCGTCGTGCACGGCGAGACTGTCACCGAACCCGTCGCGAAAGGTACGGACATGGCGGCCGTCAGGAACCCCGACGTCGACGTGCTGGGTCATCCGGGTTTCATCACCGAGGGGGAGGCTCAGATCGCCAAGGACAACGGCGTCGCGCTGGAGGTCACCGGCAGGGCCGGGCACAACATCACCAACGGCCACGTGGTCAGCATGGCGCGCCTCGTGGGAGCGGACATGGTCATCGACTCCGACACCCACGCACCCGAGAACCTCATGTCCGAGGAGTACGCGAGGATAGTCGCCGCAGGTGCGGGGATGACGCCCGCGGAGATAGAGAAGGCCATCAACGTCACGCCCTTCGACATCATCCGTCGCCTCTAAGGTAATAAACACGTAGGTCCATCCGCCTCCTATGCCAAGAATCGGAATCATCGGCGGATCGGGCATCTACAACCCCGACAGGTTCGAGATCATCAAGACCGTCTTCCCCGACACACCCTACGGGAAGCCCTCGGACGAGATCCTCATCGGAAAGCTCAGCGGAGTGGAGGTAGCGTTCCTCCCCAGGCACGGGAAGCAGCACCAGCACCCCCCGAGCAGCGTACCCTACAGGGCCAACATCTACGCCCTGAAGCAGCTGGGCGTCGAGATGATCGTATCGCCCTGCGCGGTCGGATCCCTCAGAGAGGACTACAGACCGGGCGACCTGGTCATCGTGGACCAGTTCATCGACTTCACCAAACGCAGGGACTACACCTTCTTCGACGACAGGACCGTCCACATCAGCATCGCCGACCCGTTCTGCCCCCGCATGAACGACATCTTCGAGGCGAAGGCCAAGGAGATGGGCATAGCGTTCCACAAGGGCGGAAGGTACGTCTGCATCGAGGGCCCCAGGTTCTCCACCAGGGCCGAGAGCAGGATGTTCCAGAACTTCGCGGACATCATCGGGATGACCGCGGTGCCGGAGTGCCAGCTCGCCAGAGAGATGGGCATGTGCTACTGCAGCCTCGCCACCATCACCGACTACGACGCGTGGAAGGAGGAGGTCGTGGACATACAGATGGTCCTCGACACCATGGCCGCATGTCTCACCAAGATCACCGAGATCCTCGAGCGCGGAGTCCCCGAGCTCGCAAAGCTCCCCGAGCACTGCGAGTGCATAGAGGCCGCCATCGGCGCAGGCGCCATCGAAAAGAAGTGAAACACGGGGGCTTCAGCCCCCTTTTACCCCATATACGTCCGGGCGCGTGCGCGGGCGAGCGTTATTATTTTTACTGAGTATTGTCTGTGCCACTTGACCATGGACCTAAAGCACCGCTCCGCAGCACTGACGTGTCTCGTCCTTACGCTCTGCCTCCTCACCATGTGTGCGGCGGACGTCTCCGACGCTGACAAGACCGTGGATGTCGGGAACGTCAAGGTCCATTCCTTCTCGGAGTCCGCGAGCCTGTCCGCAGGCGACGAAACGTCCATCACCATCGCGCTCTCCAACAACAATTCCACCACCTACGAGATAGCGATCTCCGCCTCCATAAGTCCGTCCGACCGTGTCGGGACCACCGTATCGGACTACAGCAAGTCGATGGACGCCGGCAAATCACAGTCGGTCACCATCAACATCTACGCCAACAGCACCGCCGTATCGGGAGATTACACGGTGACGGTCACCATAAAGACCACGGACACGTCCTCCGCCAACCCGGAGGGGACCAGCACCACCGGTACGATCGAGTACCCGGTGAAGATCTCGTCCAACTACTCGTCCGAGGGATACTACAACAAGATCATGGGCGTGTTCCCGTCGCCGGTTGACGACCCCATCCTGAGCGCGCTCATCACCCTCGGGATATGGATCGGCATCGCCATAGTGCTGGACATAATCGTCACCAGGCTCCTGACCCAACTGGCCGTGAAGGACCAGAACGACGAGCTCAGGAGGGATGCCAAGAGGGCCGGCGTCTTCGTGATGGTGCTCACCCTGCTCTTCGGGGTCCCCATGGCGTTCAGGGTATCCGGAATAGACGAGCGCATCATCGCCACGGTGACGGACGTGATCGCCGTGGTCATTGCGGCCAACGTCGCATACATCATCTGGAACCTGTACAAGGTCATCGCCTACGACATGATCGTCAGACGCGACCGCGACAACCGCATCGACGACTCCCTGTACCCCCTGGTGAAGATGATAGGTAAGATCATCATAGTCGTGGTGACCCTGTCCTACATACTCTCCGTGTACGGTCTGGACCTGGGCGCGATAGTCACCAGCGCGGGACTGGCCACGCTCGCCCTGTCGCTGGGCGCACAGAGCACCCTCAACCAGTTCTTCTGCGGATTGGTACTGCTGGTCACGCGCCCGTTCCGCATCGGCGACAAGGTCAGGCTGGGAACCAGCACCGAGGTCCTCATCGTGAGGAAGATAGGGGTCATGGAGACCGAGTTCAAGGTATGGCTGAACGAGGAGGTCCAGCACATCCCCAACAGCACCGTCATGGGTTCCAACATCGTCAACATCACCAAGAACGACAAGACCTACAAGGTCGTCGATTACATCGATATCGATTACAACGCCGACATCGACAAGGCGAGGGAGATCATCATGAGCATACTCACCTCGCACCCGAAGATCGTCAACGACGGCAGCAAATCCAGACCGGACTTCAGACTGTCGTCCATGGAGGACTCCTCCCTGCGCATCAGGATCGCGTACATCGTCTACGACCACGAGGTGTGGCACGCGGTATCCTGTCAGGTGAAGGAGGCCATATACAAGAAGTTCAGAGTGGAGGGCATCAAGGTCCCCCACAACATCGTGGACGTCCACATGGAGTGATCACCGTGAAGGCATGGAAGGCACCGATCGCGATACTGGCACTGTTCGTGCTGGTCACAGCCCTGCCTCTGTGCGACACATCCGACGCGGAGGTGACGGGGGACATCTCCTGGTTCACGACCGACGGTATCGAGATGGACTCCAACCAGACCAAGGAGTTCAGCATCACCATATACAACAACAGCGAGGACAAGTCGTACCACATCCGCATCTCGCACACCGACATCGAGGACGTGTCGATAGGTCTGAGCGAATCCGACTTCGAACTGAAGCCGAAGGGACAGAGCGGCGACAGGGCGGACGTCACAGTCACCGCGACCACCAGCAAATACGTCAACAGCTACAACGGGGACCTGACCTTCACGATGACGGTGTTCGACATGAGCGGCACCGACAGCACGGCGACCGCGGAACAGACGATGACCGCCGTGATCCACTCCAGGTACGCCGACGGGGATGCCACCGGGAAGATCATGGGTTACATAACGAACCCTCTGCCCAGTCCGTACAACGGCGCGGTGGCATCGGCGGTTATCACCCTGGCCGTATGGATAATCATCGCGGCGGCCGTATCCTCGCTGGTCAGGATACTCTGCGACTACGCGGTGGATGCCGTGTCCGGGATGAGCTCCAAGAAGAAGCTCATCGACACGAGCTCCTTCAGGAAGATGTGGAAGTACAACTTCGGGATCGTGATGATGTACGGTCTGGAGAACACGATGGTCGTCCTCGGTCTCGACGACGCCATCATAGGTACGTTCAAGGACATAACCGACATCATACTGGTGCTGTTCGTCGCCATGGTCATATGGCATATCTTCACCACCGTGGCCAACATCCTCACCTACAAGTTCACCGAGGACGGGGAGGAATCATCCCTCAAACCCCTCACGCTGCTGATCGGGAGACTGGTGATCATCCTCGGCACCTTCATCGTCATCCTGCTCATCTCCGGAATAAACCCCGCATCCCTCGCCCTGGCCGTGGGACTGGGAGCGACGGGAATATCGTTCGGAGCGAAGACGGTCATCACCCAATTCTTCAGCGGTGTCCAGATCATGGTCAACCGCACCATCAGGTCCGACGACAAGATCAAGGTTGGTGCGGACCCCACCACCCTGGTCGTCAGGGACATCGGCATAATGACCACGAAGTGCAAGAACTGGTCCAACGAGGAGATCTTCTACATCCCCAACAGCGTGATGGCGGATGCCAAGGTCGTCAACATCACCAAGGACAACGTGTACTACAAGGTCTACGACTACTTCACCATCGACCACAGCGCCAACATCAACAGGGCGAGGGAGATCATGGTGGAGGTCGCATACGGGGATGCGGGAGTCGTCGCAGACGGTTCCTTCTCCAAACCCGACGTCCGCTTCGACACCGTCAACACCAACGAGATATCCCTCAGGCTTGCGTACACCGTGGTGGACCACGAGGACTACGGAGTTATAAGTGCCAGGATCAGAGAGGAGATCTACAAGAGGTTCGTAGAGGAAGGCATCGAGATCCCCTACCCGCAGTACACCGTCAACGTGATCCCCGTCGAGAAGAAGCCGGATACGTGACCGTCCCGTCCCAATGAATATCTATCTGTTGGACGATACGTCCTATCATGATGGACGATCCCTGTACCCTAAGTTCCGACGACCCCGCGGTCAGCAACATTCTTGAAAAGGCATCCGCCGCGGAATCCGAAGGCAGGAGGGACGATGCCGTGGCGCTGTACCGCAAGGCCTCCGATATGGGGTGCGGAGGGGCGGCAGTCCATCTGGGCATGATGCTGATCGACGGCACCCCTGAAGAGAGGAAGGAGGCCATAAAACTGTTCAGTCTGGCCGACGGGATGGGCGACAGCGCGGGCACCAGGAACCTGGGCTACTGCTATGCTGTCGGCATCGGAGTGAATAAGGACAAGGAGAGAGCGGCAGAGCTCTACATCAAGGCTGCGGAGGCCGGCAACGCCAAGGCCATGTGCAACATCGGCGTCCTTTACTCTTACGGACACGGCGTCCCTCTGGACCATGCGAAGGCGGCCGAGTGGTACAGAAGGTCCGCAGAAGCGGGGTACAGCAGAGGCATGACCAACTACGCCTGCGCACTCCGCGACGGCAGGGGTGTCGTAAAGGACCTGAAGGCGGCCGAGGACTGGCTCTGGAAGGCCGGATCCCCCAGGGCGAAGAGGCTGCTGGCGATCATGCTGATGGAGAAGGGGGACAGCGACGGCTGCGTCCTTGCCCTCCTCGAGGATGCGGCTAAGACGGATTCCAAGGCCATGGTGCTCCTCGGGGACAGGATGGTCAAGGAGGACAGGGAAAGAGCCATCTCCCTGTACACATCGGCCGCATCGAAGTGGAACGATGACGCCAAGGAACGTCTCGCAGAATTGGGCGTCCCCGTACCGGAATCGGCTCCGAGAAGAAGGAAGAAGGATTGACCCGCCGAAAGGCGGGAAGATGTGCCAGATAGGTACGTTTCTTACAGTTCGCCGCTGTAGTACAGACAGGCGTTGCAGATCGTTGCGGCGATGTTGGAACCGCCCTTGCGTCCTTTCGGCACTATGTAGGGCACGTCGCGCTCCATGATCATTTCCTTGGATTCTACGACGTGGACGAATCCCGCCGGTGCGCCGATGACGAATGCGGGCTTCAGTTCGCCCGCATCGATCATCTCGCAGATGCGGATCAGTGCCGTAGGGGCGTTCCCGATGGCGAACACCACGGGCTTCTTCTTGGCGATCTCCGCTCCCCTCTCCATGCTGACGGTGGCACGGGTCTCGCCCCTCTCCTTCGCCTCCGCTGCAACGTCGGGGTCGCTGATGAAGCAGTGGACCTCTCCTCCGTAGCCGCCGAGCTTGGTCTTGTTGATGCCTGCGGCGGCCATCTTGGTGTCGGTGACTATGTCGGCTCCGTTCCTGAGCAGTCTGCAGAGGGTCTTGGCGGCATCCTTGGAGAACACCAGGTTGTCGGCGTAATCGAAGTCGGCGGAGGTGTGGATGCATCTCCTCACGATGGAGAAGTCCGGCTCCGGCCATGTCCTGCCGTTGAGCTCGGACGTGATGATCTGCATGCTCCTCTTCTCTATCTCATCGGGCCTGACGTACTCCATCTCACTCACCTAGCTTGTATCCGCGGGGCGTGATCATCCTTCCGTTGGAGACATAGGTCTGACTGTTGCCTATGATGACCATGCAGAACATGTCGACCTTGGACGAATCCAGCTCTCCGAGGGTGGTGGTCCAGTGGGTCTCGTCCTCCCTACCGGAGTTGCGGACGATGCCCACGGGCGTGGTCGGGGCACGGTACTTGGACACTATGCCGACGGCCTGGTCCAGGTACTCGGTGCGCCCCTTGCTCTTGGGATTGTAGAGGCAGATGATCATATCGCACTGCGCCACGCAGTCGATGCGCTTCATGATCAGGTCGATGGGGGTCATCAGGTCCGAGAGGCTGATGAGCGCGGTGTCGTGCATGAGAGGCGCACCGAGGACGGAAGCGGCGCTGGATGCGGCGGTGATGCCGGGGATGGTGTCTATCTCTATGTCGGCGCCCATGTCCTCGGCCACCTGATAGATTATGCCCGCCATCCCGTAGATGCCGGAATCCCCGCTGGAGATCATGGCGACGTCCTTGCCGTCCATCGCCTCCTGCACCGCCATCCTGCAGCGGTCCACCTCCTTCATCATTCCGGTGGCCTTGAACTTCTGTCCGGGGAAGAAGGGTTCCACGAGCTTCACGTATGTCGTATATCCGATCACGATATCGGCGTTCTGCATGGCCTCTATCGCACGCTGGGTCATATCGCCCTTTCCTCCGGGACCGAACCCGACCACATGCAGTTTCCCAGCCATCGTATCAGTCCTTCGCCTTGCGGAACTCGGTGCTGAAGTGGCTGTCGTAGAGCTTCGAGAGCTCGTACTCGTCACCGAGGAAGTCCCCTACGACCGTGAGCGCGGTCTTGGTGATTCCCTCGGCCTTGACCTTGGCCTCGATGTCCGCCAGTGTTCCGATGACTATCTTCTGGTCCGGCCAGGTGGCCTTGTACACGACGGCCACGGGTGTGGTGGGCTCGTATCCTCCCTCGATCAGGGTCTTCGTCATCTCGTCGAGGAACCCTACGGAGAGGAAGATAATCATGGTGGAGTGGTGCCTTGCGAGATCGACGAGCTTCTCCTTCGGAGGCATGGGCGTCCTGCCCTCCATCCTCGTAAGGATGACGGTCTGGCTCTTTCCGGGCAGCGTGTACTCCTTGTTCAGGACCGCTGCTGTGGCGAGGAACGAACTGACACCGGGGATGACCTCGTAGGTGATCCCGAGCTTGTCGAGTCTGTCCATCTGCTCCCTGTGGGCGCCGTAGATGGCGGGGTCTCCGGTGTGCACCCTGACGCACTTCTTCCCCTCCCTCTCGGCCTTCTCCATGACGGCTATGACCTCGTCGAGGTCCATGTATGCGCTGTTGAAGACCTCCGCGTCCTTCTTCCTTCCCGCCAGGACCTCGGGGTTCACCAGGGATCCGGCGTAGATGATGACGTCCGCCGCATCGATCAGCTTCTTTCCTTTGATTGTGAGGAGCTCCGGGTCCCCGGGTCCTGCGCCTATGAACGAAATCATATCCTTGAACACCTCTTTATTATGACTGTTGTAAAGTAACCGTAATCGCGGCCCCTGACCATCGGGCCGATGTATTCCCCTTCCATGCCCAGGTTGCTGATGACCGTGGCCTTCTCCAGGGGGACCCCGTTGGATTCCATGAGGTCCGCGATCCTGTCCATGGACTTGAACGCCTTCATCACGACGATGTTGTCCATGGTCCTGAGCGCCTCGTCGAGACGCTCGGAGCTGTCCTTGGCCATGGGGATGACGCAGAAGGACTCGTTCCCCAGCATCAGCGGTATGCCCGCCTTGGACGCACCGTAGACGAACGAGGGGATGCCCGCGATGATGCTGGTCTTGAATCCCCTCTCCTTCACCGCGGCGTCGATGTACATGTATGTGCTGTAGACCCCGATGTCTCCCAGGACCACCATGGCGACATCCTTGCCGGAACCGAGTATGCCGCAGAGTTTGTCCAATGCGACCTTCTCCGATGCCCTTCTGACAGAATCGTCCGGATCCATGGAGAATACCAGTTCCACGATCTCCTTGCCCTCGAGGCTGACGGCCCCCCTCGCGATCTCCAACGCGGTGCTGGTCTCGCCGGGTTTCCTTACAGGATAGCAGATTGTGTCGCAGCTCCTCAGGATCTCGACGGCATTGACGGTGAGCAGACCCGGGTCTCCCGGACCTACGCTCACCCCATAGAGCATACTTACCATGATAATCGATTGGACATATCATCCTTCTAAAATAAGGTTGCGATAAGACTGCCGTAATAACGACCGTCCCGTGTCCCGTATGACGATGCGCACAATCCAAACAACGGACGTCTGGCACATCCATAGTGTCCGAGAAGGTCCTCCTGAGGGATAGGAATCGCTTTATCTATCGGTGGATATATCCATCTATCCCCGGGACCGTAACGAAATGGAGATTCAGGACCTTTACGTCACACAGAACAACAGGAAACTTAGGTGCGGATACACCACCGGCACCTGCGCGGCCGCGTCCGCGAAGGCCTGTGCATACATGCTCCTCTCGAAGAAGGTGATCGACACGGTGCGCCTCAGGGTGCCCAAGGGCGTCGACGTCACCGTCGAACTGCATGACGTGGTCCTATCAGAGAATTACGCGCAGTGCTCCGTCACGAAGGACGGAGGGGACGACATAGACGCCACCCACGGCATGAAAATATTCTCCAGGGTCTGCCTGACCGATTCCGGGATCGACATCGACGGCGGAGAGGGTGTCGGCAGGGTCACGAAGAACGGCCTCGACCAGCCCGTGGGGAACGCGGCGATCAACAGCACCCCGCGCAGGATGATCGCCAACGAACTGCAGTCGGTCGCATCGGATTTCAATTACGGCGGAGGATTCTCCGTGAAGGTCTACGCCCCTGAGGGGGAGAAGGTGGCCGTCAAGACGTTCAACCCCAACCTGGGGATCGTCGGAGGGATATCCATACTCGGGACCAGCGGGATCGTGGAGCCCATGAGCGAGTCAGCCCTCATAGCGACGATAGTCAAGGACATGGACGTCAGGAAGGCCGAGGGAAGGAAGGTCCTCCTTGTGGTGCCGGGCAACTACGGAAAGGATTTCGTGGAAGGGATGCCGGGCATCGACGGGGAGAACGCGGTCAAGTGCAGCAACTTCATCGGCGACATGCTGGATCACGCCTGCGCGATAGGCACCGACATCGTACTGGTGGGCAACCTCGGAAAACTGGTCAAGCTGGCCGGCGGGATAATGAACACGCACTCCCGCAACGCGGACTGCAGGATGGAGATATTGGCAACCAATGCGGCCCTGGCGGGAGGGGACATCGATCTGGTGAGGACGGTCGCACAATGCAACACCACCGACGATGCCCTCGACAGGATCGTCGAGGCCGGTCTGAAGGACAGGGTCTCCGAACTGCTGATGGCGGCCATCGACAGGCACATGAAGCACAGGACCGGCGGTTCCGTACGTACCGCCGCGGTCGTGTTCTCCACCAAATACGGCCTTCTGGGGAAGACGGAACTGGCCGACGAGATGCTGGAGGCGTACAGGGTATGAAGGTCAGGATCATAGCATTCTCGACGAACGGATGCAGGACCTCGCTGAGGATCAAGGAAGGATTGGACGATGACACCGAGGTCTGGAGCAAGACCAGGGCGGACACCCTCGGCGTGCCCGCAGTCAAAGGGAGTCTGGACAGGTGGACCAGGGAGGCCTTCGAGGAATGCGACGCCATCGTGTTCGTCGGGGCGATAGGGATCGCGGTCCGCCATATCGCTCCGTACATCAAGAGCAAGGACGTCGATCCCGCGATAATATGCCTGGACGAACTGGGGAAGTACTGCATCCCCCTGCTTTCGGGACACATAGGAGGGGCCAACAGACTGTCCCTCAGGATCGCGGAGATACTCGGGTCGGAACCGATCGTGACCACCGCCACCGACATCAACGGCAAATGGGCGGTGGACGTGTTCGCCACCGACAATCACATGAGGATCATCAGGCTCCACGAGGCCAAGGAGGCATCGTCGAGGATCCTTCATGACGAGTTCATAGGATTCGCATGCGACATGCCCTACGAAGGGAAGCTCCCCGAAGGCCTCACACCCGCCGATTCAGGAGAGTTCGGGATATGCATCAGCAGGGACGGAAGGAAACCTTTCGACAAGACGCTGGCACTTGTGCCGATGGACATCGTCCTGGGCATCGGGTGCAAGCGCGGGACCGATCCCGACAAGCTCAGGACGTTCATCGGAGAGATACTCAAAGAGGATGGAATCTCCCCTCTCCGCGTACGCGGTATAGCGAGCATCGACCTCAAGAAGGACGAGGAGGCCCTGCACGTCCTCGCCAAGGAACTGGATACCGATCTAAGGTTCTACACCTCCGACGAACTGATGTCCCTTGAAGGGGAGTTCTCAAAATCGGAGTTCGTGAAGAGCGTGACGTCCGTGGACTGCGTCTGCGAACGCTCCGCCGTCATGCTCGGGAAGGGAGAGCTCGTAAGGAAGAAGACCGCGAAGGACGGCATGACCGTCGCCATCAGCAGAAATGACATTACACCGAGGTTTTGAAATGGACAGGATACTCGTATTCGCCGGCACCACGGAGGGCAAGGATATCGCCGACTGGCTGGCCGCCGGCGGACTCAGCGTCAGCGCACGCGTCGTCACCGACTACGGGACCACCCGCTACACGGACAAAGTCGATGTACAGAAGGGAAGCCTCGGAGGAGCCGAGGGCATAGCGGAGCACATCCGCTCCGAGGGATACACATTGGTCATCGACTGCACGCACCCCTATGCCACATCCATATCGGCACACGTGAAGGAAGGGGCAGCTGCGGCGGGAGTGGATTACATAAGGGTCAGAAGGAAAGACTCCCAGGATACCGCCGGGATCGTCCCCGTACCGTCGCTTGACGCTGCCATCGATTATCTGATGGACAAGGAAGGCAACATACTGTCCACCACCGGATCCAAAGAGGTCGACAGATACATGCGCATCCCGGACTACAGGGAGAGGGTCACCGTCAGGGTGCTGTCCACTCCCGAATCGGTGGCGCACTGCGCCGAATGCGGATTCCAGGGAAGGAGCCTCATAGCCGCTCAGGGACCGTTCTCGGAGGAGATGGACTACGCCATGATCCTCCAGTGCAACGCCAGATACGTGGTGAGCAAGGAATCCGGATCGGCGGGAGGGT
>JAEEGL016152222.1_pt1 | contig 23822 bp, 23 predicted proteins | sample 9134231 | NCBI WGS metagenome assembly JAEEGL01 (sample SAMN16246548, study PRJNA631951) | gut metagenome | biome: gut microbiome; feature: rumen; material: fiber-attached | host: Bos | place: Iran: Karaj | collected 2018-10 | reverse complement strand
GTCTTATCGAGGGTGTTGCACTGTTCTCCGTAGTAGTCTGCTTGCTCACAGTACTGGGATAATTTTCCAAGTCACAAGTACACTAAGCTTTAAGTTACCATTGATGATTGTTGTGCGCCGCAAAAAGGCTCGCCACTCGTCACTCGTCATTCGTAACTCATATAGAAAGATATGGAAAACATGCCATCCATACTGACACCCGACTTCGGCCTGCTCTTCTGGATGCTGCTGTCGTTCCTCGTCGTATTCTTCCTGCTCGCCAAGTATGGCTTTCCCGCCATCGTCAAGGCTGTTGAGGAGCGTAAGAACTTCATCGACGAGAGTTTGAAGAACGCACGCGAGGCAAACGAGAAACTGGCAGGCATACAAGCCGAGAGCGAAACCCTCCTCCGTGAGGCGCGCGAAAAACAGGCGCAAATCATCAAGGAGGCGATGGCAACCCGCGACAGCATCATCGCCGAGGCGCGCGACAAGGCACAGGCCGAAGGACGCCAGCAGCTTGAAGAGGCAAAAAAGGCGATAGAGGCTGAAAAGGAACTCGCCCTGCGCGATATCCGCTCGCAGGTGGCAGACCTCAGTATGCAAATCGCCGAGAAAGTACTGCGCAACAAGCTTGCTGGCGACGGCGAACAGGAGAAATATATCGAGCGCATGCTGGATGAAGTGAAATAGTCGGAAACATGGACATCGGAATCATCTCATCACGCTACGCCAAGACGCTACTCCGCTTTGCTACTGAGAACAAGGAAGAGGAAAAGGTGTATAAGGAAATGCAGACGCTTGCGGAGAGCTTCCGCAAGGTGCCTGCGTTGCAGCAGACTTTGCTGAACCCCGTGCTTACAGACGCACAGAAGGAGTCGCTACTCCTGAGTGCGGCGGTAGGCGAAGGAGAGGCTACGGCATCTACGCGCGGCTTCATGCACCTCGTCGCAGAGAATAAGCGTGCAGACCTCATGACCTTCATCGCTAACGCTTATGTGGAACTATACCATAAGAGCAAGAACCTCATCAAGGGGCATCTTGTGGTACCTGCAGAGGTTAGCGAGGCTACGCAGCAGAAGCTCCGCCAGATGGTGGAGAGCCGCACGCGTAGCAAGGTGGAGTTCTCGACAGAGATAGACCCCGCTATCGGCGGCGGGTTCGTACTTGAATACGACACATACCGCCTTGATGCAAGTCTGCGCACACAACTGGCAGAGCTGAGAAGGTCGCTAAACTAAAAAAGAGAAGACAAGCAAAATAGTGGACAAGCGAACAAGCGAGAATAATCGGACAAGCTTCCGCCACAGCTTTGTTTACTCGTCAACTAAAAGCTCGTAATGAAAATATAGAGAATTATGGCAAACAATATCAAGCCGAGCGAGGTGTCAGAGGTGCTTTTGCAGCAGCTCCGCGAGGTCGGCAACAATGTACAATTTGAGGAAGTAGGTGTCGTGCTTACCATCGGTGACGGCGTGGCACGTATCCACGGCCTTACCAATGTAACGGAAAATGAGCTGATACAGTTCGAGAATGGCGTAATGGCAGTAGCCATGAACCTGGAGGAGGACAATGTCGGCGCCGTGCTTATGGGACCCTCTGAAGGTATCAAGGAAGGCCAAAGCGTAAAGCGCACGGGGCGCGTTGCGTCCATCGACGTCAGCGAGGAAATGCTCGGTCGCGTCATTAATCCTCTTGGCCAACCTCTCGATGGCGGTGCTGCTATCGGAGGCGAAAAGTTCCTTATGCCGCTCGATCGCAAGGCACCAGGCGTAATATACCGCCAGCCTGTGGACCAACCATTGCAGACAGGCCTGAAAGCCGTGGACTCTATGATTCCTATCGGCCGCGGACAGCGTGAGCTCATTATCGGCGACCGTCAGACTGGCAAGACCGCCATCGCCATCGATACCATCATCAACCAAAAGGAGAGCTACGAGCAGGGCGACCCCGTATATTGCATATATGTCGCTATTGGACAGAAGGCATCCACGGTGGCTGCTACAGTGAACACTCTGAAGAAGTTCGGAGCTATGCCCTATACAATCATTGTTAGCGCAACAGCCTCTGAACCTGCAGCCTTGCAGTACTTCGCACCCTTCGCAGGCGCTGCCATCGGCGAGTTCTTCCGCGATCGCGGCAAGCATGCACTCGTCGTGTATGACGACCTGTCGAAACAAGCCGTAGCATACCGCGAGGTGTCGCTTATCCTCCGTCGTCCCTCTGGGCGTGAGGCATATCCTGGCGACGTATTCTACCTACACAGCCGCCTGCTTGAACGAGCAGCAAAGATCAACGACCAGCAGGAAGTGGCAGAGAAGATGAATGACCTCCCCGCCAGCATGAAGGGACATGTAAAGGGTGGCGGTTCGCTTACGGCACTCCCCATCATCGAGACACAGGCTGGTGACGTCAGCGCATATATTCCCACGAATGTCATCTCCATCACAGATGGACAGATATATCTCGACACCAACCTCTTCAACCGAGGCCAGCGCCCCGCCATCGACGTGGGTATCTCCGTGAGCCGCGTGGGTGGTGCCGCGCAGATTAAACCAATGAAGAAGGTTGCTGGTACGCTAAAGATAGACCAGGCACAGTATCGCGAATTGGAAGCTTTCGCAAAGTTCTCCAGCGACATGGATGCCGTTACGGCAATGACCATTGACCGTGGACGTAAGAACAACGAGCTTCTTATCCAAAAACAGTATAGCCCGATGTCCGCACCCGAGCAGGTTGCCATTCTCTATTGTGGTACTCATGGTTTGCTTCGCGACGTTCCTGTAGAAAAAGTCAGCGATTTCCAGACAAATTTCCTGCAAATCATACGCTCCAGTTATAAGGAAAGTGTTCTCGACCAGATACGCAGTGGTAAACTCACAGACGAGGTCACCAATGCTATTGAGAAGGTGGCAGCCGATGTGGCAGGACAGTATAAATGATATTGAGATAGTGACGAGTGACGAGCTTCACCGCCGCGCTTCGGTTTGTTTATTGTTTAACGTTTAACGTAAACAGGCTTGTCACTCGTCACTTGTCACTCGTCACTTGTAACTTTAAAAATACATGCCTAGTCTAAAGGAAGTAAAAAACAGGATAAACTCCGTCAACAGCACGCGTAAGATTACGAGCGCTATGAAGATGGTCGCTTCTGCAAAACTTCACTCTGCGCAGAAGTCTATTGAGAGCATGCGCCCCTATGAATCGCGTTTGGGACGGATGATGAGCACCTTCGTTAGCACCATCGATGGTGACATAAGTTCTCCTTATGCGGTGGATCGTCCTGTTCAGCGCGTTGCTCTTGTAGTGTTCACCTCCAACAGCAGTCTCTGCGGTGGCTTTAACAGCAATGTGGTTCGCGAGATGAAGCGAGTAGTGGAAAACTACAAGGAGAATGGTGTGGAGGTGGTTGATGTGTACGCTTTCGGAAAGAAGGGACTTGAAGCAGTCCGCAAGTCGGGCCTCTCATATCAGAAAGGCACGGAAGGCTCTCAACTCCTCGACCATCCTGCCTATGCCCCCGCTGCAGAGATAGCGCAGGAACTCATGGACAGGTTCGCCGCAGGCGAGATTGATCGTGTAGAAATCATCTACCATCACTTCAAGTCTGCAGGTTCGCAGATACTGACACGCGAACAGTTCCTGCCAGTTCGTCTTGACGCAGGCACCGAAAATGGCATAGCTGCGGAGAGCGAAGGTGGCTTCCTTAACGACTATATCGTGGAGCCCTCGAAGGAAGAACTTATTGTGAAGCTTATTCCCAAGAGCCTGCACCTAAAGCTCTACACGGCATTGCTTGACAGTCTCGCCAGCGAACATGCCGCCCGCGTCATCGCCATGCAGGTGGCAACCGACAATGCCGACGAACTGCTCCACGACCTTACGTTGCAATACAACAAGACGCGCCAACAGGCCATCACGGCCGAACTCCTTGACATCGTTGGCGGCTCGATGCAGTAAAAGTTACATATTTATGATACAAAGGCGCCGCAGACATAGCTGTTTGCGGCGCTTAAACTTCCAACAAACCCTGTGGACATGAAAAATCTGTTATCATTATTATCAATTCTTCTTATGGTTCCAATGCTTGCGCAAGCTCAAGGCTTGCAGTATCCGAAAGCAGATAAGGACGGTACTGTTGACGAATACTTCGGCGTAGAGGTCGCCGACCCGTATCGCTGGTTGGAAAACGACACTTCTGCCCAAACGGCAGCTTGGGTTGAGGCAGAAAACAAGGTCACCAATGCATTTCTGCAGAAAATTCCCATCCGCGAGAAACTTCTGAAGCGTATGACGGAGTTGGTGAACTATGAAAAGATAGGTGCACCGCGCAAACGTCACGGCAAATGGTATTACTACAGGAACAACGGATTGCAAAACCAGTATGTCATGTATGTCATGGATGAGTTGGGAGGCGAACCGCGCGTTTTCCTTGATCCTAACGCATTGAGCGATGACGGTACGGTGGCTCTTAAAGGCGTATTCTTCTCGAACAATGGAAAGTGGGCAGCATATTCTATCTCGCGCAGCGGCAGTGACTGGCAGGAGTTTTACGTCATCGACTTGGCGACGGGCAAACTTACTGACGACCATGTTGAATGGGCGAAGTTCTCAGGAGCAGCATGGCAGGGCGACGGTTTCTACTATAGTGCCTACGACAGTCCTGCGGAGGGCTTGGAATTCTCAAATGTCAATGAGGGGATGAAGATATGTTACCACAAGATTGGAACGCCGCAGTCCGAGGACGTGGTGTTCTACCAAAACCCCACGCAGCCGAAGCGCTTCTATACTGTGGAAACAAACGAGGATGAGACGCTGATGTACCTGTATGAGTCTGGTGCTGGCGCAGGAAACAACTTGTTTGTAAGGGATTTGCGCCGTCCGAACTCGCTGTTTATTCAGATGACCGACAATATGGACTATCAGTATAGTCCCATCTACGACGAGGACGACAAAATATACATCTATACCAATTATGGTGCTCCAAAGGGACGCATTATGACGGCAGACATCAATAAGCCCGGAGTGAGCCAATGGAGGGAATTCATCCCCGAGCAGAAGAGTGTATTGAACGGAGTGGATGTAATAAACCATCAGCTGATATTGAACTATTCGCAGGATGCCTGCGACCATGCCTTCGTATATGGACTGGACGGAAAGATGCGGCACGAGGTGAAGTTGCCAATGCCCGGAAGCGTAGGCTTTACAGGCAGCAAGGATGGTGAAGAGTGCTTCTATGCCTTCTCGTCGCTCACAATGCCTGCTACCATCTATCGTTACGACATGGACAAGAACGAAAGCACGCTCTATGCACAACCGAACATAAAGTTCCGACAGCAGGATTACGAGAGCCAGCAACTCTTCTTTGTCAGCAAGGACGGAACGCGCGTTCCGATGTTCATTACATACAAGAAGGGCATGAAGCGCAACGGAAAGAACCCCGTGCTCCTTTATGGCTACGGAGGTTTCAACATCTCGTTGGGCCCCAACTTCTCGGCTATGCGCATACCATTCCTCGAGCAGGGCGGCATCTACGCGCAGGTAAACCTTCGCGGCGGTGGCGAGTATGGCGAGGAGTGGCACGTGGCAGGCACGAAAATGCAGAAGCAGAACGTGTTCGATGACTTCATCGCTGCGGCAGAGTATTTGATTGGCGAGAACTACACGTCGAAGCAGAAACTTGCAATTGTGGGCGGTTCCAATGGCGGGCTGCTCGTAGGGGCATGTATGACACAGCGTCCCGACCTCTTTCGTGTTGCCGTTCCTGAAGTCGGAGTTATGGACATGTTGCGCTATCACAAGTTCACTATCGGTTGGAACTGGGCAAGCGACTATGGAACCAGCGAGGATTCAAAGGAGATGTTTGAATACCTGAAAGCCTATTCGCCTCTCCACAACCTGAAAAAGGGTGTCTCTTATCCTGCTACGCTTGTAACGACAGCCGATCACGACGATCGCGTGGTTCCTGCGCACTCATTCAAGTTTGCTGCAACATTGCAGGAGTGTCATGCTGGTACGACGCCTGTGCTAATACGTATTGATACAAAGGCGGGACACGGCGGCGGCAAACCGCTGGCAAAGGTTCTTGAGGAACAAGCCGATATCTACTCATTCATACTTTACAATATGAAGTAATTCGTAGCGTAAAGGCCGTTACTCTCAGAATACGTAAAAATTGCAGCCGGACTGCCCTCGCGGGTGGTCCGGCTACTCATGTTTAACTAAATCTATCAATAAAAATCATGTGTCCTTCTACTTAAGCATGCTTTGTTTAAGCACTTTTTGTGCCAGACCGAGATAGGCGCAGGCGTCCTCGTGGCCGTAGCCCATTTCGGTTTGCTCGGCCATGGAAACAATCTGGGTATTGACGAGTTCTTTCTCGTCCTTGTTGAGGATGTCTGCCTCCACGGCATCCTTCACGAGAGTGTAGATGCTGACGGGCAGGGTGGGGTCGGTCATGTAGTCGCCTTTAGCCCAGCGTGTACGCATGGTATTAAAACTTTGCAGGAATCGCTTTACGCGCTCGGCCTTGCTCTTTTGGATAGCCGAAACGAGTCCTCCCGTCTGCAATTCGGCTTCAAGTGGCGAGAGTTCCCTCAGTTCCTCATAGGCTGAGGTAAGGCTGTCGAGCGGCAGCGTCTTGCCGTTCAGCGTGAAGGTGCGGTCTTTGTTTATGGTGAGTCCGGTGCCGAACTGGCCGTCACCAAACAGGGCAAGAGGGTCGCCAGCGAAACCGCCTTTTACAGTCGTAGCGTTATATTGTGTGGCGCTTGTTTCCTCGGGAATCTTGGAATAGAGTCGCATGTAGCGGCCAAAGATGTCCCCTTTATATTCATATTCGTACCACTCCAGCGCATAGCACCAGCGGTAGCCGGGATTCTCCTTGTCGGCGAAGCAGGCAAAAATGTAGTTCTTGCCTCTATTTTCGCCGAGCATAATGTATTGCGAGGCGTCGTCGCCGTAGAGCAGTTTCCATTGGCGGGGCTTTGCGCCGTCAGCGATGTTATAGGAGGCTACACGGTAGCACAGCGGATTGGAGGCTTCAGCCTGTATGGCGGCGGCGATGTCGGTGACGTACTGGCGGCCGTACTCGGCGTAGCGATAGCGGCCCTTCTTGTCTGGCTTGTGGATGGCAAAGCTGTTGACTTCGCACATGGACGTCTTTCCCATCACTTCTGCACCTGGCTTGCGATCCACCTCTATGCTCTGGCTGATGGAGACCTTCGGGTCGGAGGCCATGCGCTGGTAGAGCTTCTCGATTTGCTTCTGTGCGTGGAGGGGTGAGCTCATCGCGGCAAGGAGCATGGCGAATGTTAGTATTTTTTTCATAGCAAATAGTATGTTAAATGTTTATTGCTCTTGGTTCGTGACAGGTGTTTTCCTGTTGATGGAGGATGGCGTGCTGCCGTTCGCGGGCTTCTATGCGGGCGCATTGCAGGATTTCGGCAGCGTAGAGCGTAGCCAATGGCCGCATTTCCTCGGCGCGTTCCATGAGGGCGCGCTCCTCGGCGGTGAAGGTAGGAATGGGACGCGACGCGGTTGCGGCAGATGGAACTGTAGGAACTGCACTTGCGCTTGGCGAGGCGGGTTTTGCTTCGTTTGGGGCGGTTTCCTTTCCTGTTTGTGCTTTTTGCAGTGGGGCGGAGAGGGTGGGCTGGGCAGGCTTCGCAGAAGTGATGAGCGCTTTGCACTGAGGCTGCTTGAGGGGCGCGCCTTGGTTGCTGGCAAGTATGGCGGTCTCTTTTGTGGAAACTTGCTGCATCTGCTCAGCATGCTGCTTCGGTTGTTGTGCCGCTTTTGCTTGCGCCATTTGGGGATGCGTGGTGGAAACTGTTATGCCCTTTTCCAAAGGTAGGAACACGAGACATAAAACTGCAGCGGCTGCGGCGACGGCAGAAATGCTAATCCAGCGAGTGATGTGCTTGGGTTTTGGTTTGGGCTGTGCGGGCAGTCCTTTCTCGCGGAGCCTTTTCATAAAACGCTCCGTCATGTCGGCGGGCTGCTGCGGCTGCATCTGCCGCAGGGCTGCCGAAATCTGTTTGTTGAACTTCTCGCTTTCCATTGTTATTTGTTTTCTATTAGTTTCTTGAGTTTCTTTCTTGTTCTCGAAAGGCGGTTGGCGACGGCTGTGGCATTTACGCCTGTGATGAAAGCTATGTCGTTGAGCGTCTTACCTTCGTAGTAGAAGAGTTGCAGGAGGGTTTGTTCCTCTTCGGGCAGTTTTGCTATGGCTTTGACGAGGGCTTCCTCCCGATTTTCAGTGGAGTCTGCTAACTCTTGCGAGTTGTCGAATGTCGTGAGCTCCTCATCGTCGTCGCCTATTGCGTAATCCTCTATAAGGATTGGGCGCCGGGGCTTGCTGCGTAGCATGTCAACAGCTTTGTTGTAGGCGATGCGGCAAATCCAGGCTTCAAAACCTGCCCCCTGCTTGCGGAATCCTTGCAGCGTCGCAAAGGCTTTCATGAAAACGTCCTGCGTCAGCTCTTCCGCTTCCGAGGTGTCGCTTAGCATGCGGCTCATAAGGCGGAATACAACGCCGCTGAACTCGGAGAAGAGCTTGCGGAAGCCCTCCTCCCTGCCCGCCTGTGCGGCGGCTATGGCTGTTTCGAGTTCGTTTGCGGTCATGTTGTTTGTGACGATTGGCGAGTTTCAGGTTCGCCCTCTACTTTTATAACGTAGAACCCTTGAAAACATATCGCCTTTTTACACAAATTTTTTGCAAAAGCACAGAAAATTCTCCTCGGATGGTTCTATATATAATAATAAGATGTGTGCCGAACTTGTGGGTATGTGCAAAAAAAAGAGGCGAAAGCTTTTGCACTATTGATAGTTTGTCATATTTTTGCCCTTGATGTTAGAAAATGATATACGCATGATGCTTGCTGAGGGGCGCATCGCGGATGCGCAGGCAGCGGCTGACGAGGCTCTTGCCCAGATGGCTGAGAACGCGGAATTGCTGTACTTGCGTGGTCAGGTGGCGATGAAGCAGAGCCTTTGGGGCGAGGCTATTTCCTTTTTCCTGCGTGCCGAGGAACTTGATCCTGCGGGGCCTGCACGCGAGGCGCGGGAGATGCTCGACGACATCATGGCGTTTTACAATAAGGACATGTACAATCAGTAAATAGAACTCAAATCTAATAACCAAAACACCAGCTATGGCAAAAATCAAAGGAGCTATCGTGGTCGACGAGGGACGCTGCAAGGGATGTAACCTTTGCGTCGTGGCCTGTCCCACGCATTGCATCGCCTTGAGTGTGGGAGAAGTAAACCACAAGGGCTATGCTTTCTGCCGTCAGGTTGAACCGGATGCCTGTACGGGGTGCACATCGTGTGCCGTGGTTTGTCCGGACGGATGTATAACTGTTTATCGTAAAAAGGAGGAGTAAGAGATATGGAAGAAAGAGAAGTTCTCCTTATGAAAGGAAACGAGGCTATCGCCCATGCTGCCATTCGTTGTGGCTGCGACGGCTATTTCGGTTATCCTATCACGCCTCAATCGGAAGTGCTTGAGACACTTGCGGCAGAGAAGCCTTGGGAAACAACGGGTATGGTCGTGGTACAGGCAGAGAGCGAAACGGCTTCTATCAACATGATCTACGGCGGCGGCGGATGCGGCAAGCGCGTCATGACTTCCAGCAGTAGTCCTGGCGTCGCCCTTATGCAGGAAGGCCTTGCCTACATGGCTGGCGCAGAAGTCCCTGGACTTATCGTCAACGTGCAGCGCGGCGGCCCCGGCCTGGGAACCATACAGCCCTCGCAGAGCGACTACAACCAGGCAACGCGCGGCGGTGGCAACGGCGACTATCACCTCATCGTGCTCGCCCCGAACTCTGTGCAGGAAATGGCAGACTTCGTGGATCTCGCCTTTGAGCTTTCCTTCAAATACCGCAATCCCGCAATGATACTCTCCGACGGCGTCATTGGACAGATGATGGAGAAGGTGGTACTTCCGCCGTTCAAGCCTCGCCGCACGGAGGAGGAGATTATGAAGGAGTGCCCCTGGGCAGCCACGGGCAACGGACTTAAGAGCCGCAAGCCCAACATCATCACCAGCTTGGAGCTTCAGAGCGAAGTAATGGAGCAGCGCAACCTACACTTGCAGCGCAAGTACAAGGAGATTCAGGAGAAGGAAGTGCGCTACGAGGCGCAGCATTGCGAGGATGCCGACTACGTAATCGTGGCCTTCGGCTCGGCAAGCCGTATCTCGCAGAAAGCTATGGACATGATGCGCGAGCGCGGCGAGAAGGTGGGACTCTTCCGCCCCATCACGCTGTGGCCCTTCCCCGAGAAGGAAATCAAGGACTTGGCAAAGCGCGTGAAGGGCATTCTCGTCGTGGAAATCAACGCCGGCATGATGGTGTTCGACGTGCGTGCGGCTGCCGAGTATTCGGTGCCCATCGAGCAGTTCGGACGCCTTGGCGGTATCGTTCCCGACCCCGACGAGATTGTCGAAGCTATGGAGAAACTAAAGAATAAATAACACAATCCGTTTTCCTACTACTGATAAAAACCATGACACGCGAAGAACAGGAGTTTCTGGAGCGTCTGAACAATCCCGAACTCATCGCAGACGAAGATAAGGAGACGAAGAAAGAGCGTCGCCTGCTCTTCCTGCGCAACATCCTCAATGGGACGTTTATACTTTTGGCTGCCGTAGCAATGGGATTCATTGCCTACAGTTGGTTCAAGGACGCTCCCAACGTGCGACTCTACGGCATCGGCATCGGCATTGCCGCCGTATTGCTGAAGATGGTGGAGGCCACGATGCGCATGACAACGATGCTTCAGAAGCCGCAGTCTCCGCACAGAAGGAAAAGGCTAAATCAGTAGAATAAATCAGATAAAGATAATGACACGCGAACAGATTATACAACCCGAGAACCTGGTTTATAAGAAACCGGAACTCATGAACGACGTGGATATGCACTATTGTCCTGGATGCTCCCACGGCGTTGTACATAAGCTCGTTGCCGAAGTCGTGGCAGAGATGGGAATGGAGGAGAAGACCATCGCCGTCAGCCCCGTTGGCTGTGCTGTATTTGCCTACCGCTATCTCGACATCGACTGGCAGGAGGCTGCGCACGGACGTGCACCCGCCGTTGCCACGGCGTGCAAGCGACTGTGGCCGGATCGCCTTGTATTCACATATCAGGGCGACGGCGACCTCGCCTGCATTGGTACGGCGGAAACTATCCACGCCCTGAACCGCGGCGAGAACATCACCATCATCTTCATCAACAATGCTATCTACGGCATGACGGGCGGACAGATGGCTCCGACCACACTCGTCGGCATGAAGACGGCAACGTGCCCCTACGGCCGCGACCCGCAGCTTCACGGATACCCCCTGAAGATAACGGAAATCGCCGCGCAACTTGAAGGTACGGCTTACGTTACGCGCCAAAGCGTGCACAGCGTAGCCGCCATTCGCAAGTGTAAGAAAGCAATCCGCAAAGCCTTCGAAAACTCCATGCAGGGCAAGGGCTCAAACCTTATCGAGGTCGTCAGCACCTGCAACTCTGGTTGGAAGATGAATCCCGTGAAGGCGAACGAGTGGATGGAAGAACACATGTTCGACTATTATCATGTCGGAGACCTAAAAGACAGCTGTAAACTCTGAACTGTAGTGCGCGCCGAGCGCAGACGTGTCGTCAAGATACGCCTGCCCGGGCGCAGCCTGCGGACAAATAATAAGAATAATGAAAGAAGAAATAATCATCAGCGGTTTCGGCGGACAGGGCGTGCTCTCAATGGGTAAGATTCTCGCCTACGCCGGACTTATGGAAGGCAAGGAAGTAACGTGGATGCCTGCTTACGGTCCCGAACAGCGCGGCGGTACGGCAAACGTCACCGTCATCGTCTCGGACGAAAAGATTTCCTCGCCCATCCTCAGCCAGTACGATACGGCAATCCTCCTGAACCAGCCGTCGCTGGACAAGTTCCAGCCGAAGGTAAAGCCGGGCGGCACCATCATCTACGATAGTTTTGGCATCCTCGAGCCTCCTACGCGTAGCGACGTCAGCTCTCACGAAATCGACGCCATGAATACGGCGGCGGAGATGAAGATGATGAAGACTTTCAACATGATGATTCTCGGAGGTTTCCTCAAGCTTCATCCCATCGTCTCAATCGAAAGCGTCATGAAGGCGCTGAAGAAGTCGCTGCCGGAGCGTCACTGGAATTTGCTCCCCATGAACGAGGAGGCGATACGCAAGGGGATGGAAATCATTAAATAACGAAAACGATATGGCAAGCAGAAAAAACCTTAAGAAATCCGTCAAGAGCGTTTGCGACGACCTCTTTGCCGACTGCGTTGTGCTCAGTATGGTAGAGCAGGGCGACCGCGAGGAACTCAACAAGCTCATGGGCGAGGTGGCTGCCCTCTACGGCGACATCGTCTGCCGCATCAGCCACGTGGAGCCCGGCCTCGCGCCGCGCGAATACTTCAAGAAGGTGCGCAACGACTTTACGGAGCGCGCCAACGACCTTTCCGATAGAATCGTGAAGGCTTAAAAGGCGTTGAAACACAAGAATCCCGCATCGTCATTGGGCGATGCGGGATTTTTTGTCGTGTTGGAATTGTTCCTGTGGTTGGAATTGTCCGTTTGTGTGGACAGTCTTTGCTGACCGAACGAGAAGGATTTGCTGAGCGGCTTCTTGCCCAGTGCTTTCTACGCCAGTCTTTCGCGTATTGCGCGGCTCTCGGCCTCGTAGCCGGGCTTGTTGAGCAGGGCGAACATGTTCTTCTTGTAGCTCTCCACGCCGGGCTGGTTGAAGGGGTTCACGCCGAGGACGTTGCCGCTGATGCCGCAGCCGAGTTCGAAGAAGTAGAGAAGCTGGCCGATGTAGTATTCCGTCAGGCGCGGCAGCACGATGCGCATGTTGGGAACGCCGCCATCGACGTGCGCCAGCTGCGTGCCGAGCTCTGCCATCTTGTTCACTTCGTCCACGCGCTTTCCTGCGAGGAAGTTCAGGCCGTCGAGGTTCTCCGCGTCGCTTGGTACGCGCACCTCGCGCTCGGGCTCGGCAATGCTGATGACGGTCTCGAAGATGCTGCGCTCGCCGTCTTGAATCCACTGTCCCATGGAATGAAGGTCGGTCGTGAGGTCAACGCTGGCGGGATAGATGCCGAGGCCGTCCTTGCCTTCGCTTTCGCCGTAGAGTTGCTTCCACCATTCTGCGATGTAGTGCAGTTTTGGCTGGAAGTTGGCAAGGATTTCAATCTTCTTGCCGCTGCGATATAGCAGGTTGCGCGTGGCGGCATACTGATATACGGGATTTTCTGCGTACGGAGCCGACTTTGCGAGCGCCTCCATGTCCTGTGCGCCGCGTACGAGCGCTTCGATGTCCATTCCTGCACAGGCGATGGGGAGCAAGCCTACGGGAGTGAGCACGGAGAAGCGTCCGCCCACGTTGTCGGGGATGACGTAGCTCTTGTAGCCTTCCTTGTCGGCCGTTGTGCGTGCAGCGCCCTTCACGGCGTCCGTCACGGCCACAATGCGCTTGCGAGCCTCCTCGCGTCCCATTTGTTTTTCAAGCTGTGCGCGCAGCAGGCGGAAGGCCAGTGCCGTCTCCGTCGTGGTTCCGCTCTTGGAGATGTTGATGATGCCGAAGCGTTTATCACTGAGGTAGTCCTGGAGTTCTGCCAGATAGTCCTCGCTGATGTTGTTGCCGGCAAAGAGGATGCGCGGCGTGAGCTCGACGAACTGGTTCTTCAGCGCTTCTATCACGGCGCGTGCACCAAGATACGAGCCTCCGATGCCTGCAACTACGATGACGTCGCAGTTTTCGCGCAGGGCGTCTGCCGTTTGCTGCATGTCGGCGATGAACTCCGCCGTGATGCTGCTCGGCAGGTGCAGCCATCCGAGGAAGTCGTTGCCCTTGCTCGTGCCGTTCTCCAGTGCTTCGTGGGCGCGGAGCACGTCCTGCTTGAGGCTTTCTGCGGCGCCCTCGGCCAGGAATTGCAGCGCTTTCTGTGTTTCTACTTTCAGATTGTTCATGTTGTTGTATGTTGTTCCAGTTTGTTCGGGATAATTAGCGTTTTCGGAGTACTCGGAGTTCTCTGAGAGCTCGGAGGACTCAGAGTTCTCGGACCTCGAAGTTTAAGCCACAAAAAAGGCTGAGCCGGTGATGTGATGAAACTCCTGAAAAGATAGGATTTGAGCGCCCTTTCTGCCTCTGTAATCCGACCCTACGCCTTGCGCATATCGGCACGCCATTGTCAGAACAGCCTTCTCGGTTTCAAAGTTGTAATTGATGAGAATCCCAATCGAACCGGTCAGCCCATTATTTGTTATTGCAGGGCAAAGATAGCACATGGAGAATATAAAAGCAAATTTTTCCGCATGTTTTTGCGCTTATTCCCGTAAATTCTTTTCCAAGCTGCGCTATATGCGCATTTTCCTGCGGCCGTCCCGTGGTTTCCTGCCGTCTTTGTGGAAATTTGTTTGTAGAAGTCGCACGCCCAGACCGCCGAAGACATAGGGGGAGAAGCCTTCTCGTTCATAAACCACAGACGTGGGATGATTATCTCACGCTTGTGGTTTATTCGTCCCACGCCTGTGGTTTAATCATCCCACGTCTGTGGTTTATGACCGTGATGCCTTGAAGAATTGTCGGACTACTTGAAAACGAGCGTCGTCAGGCTTTCGTCGCGCAGGAATTCTGCCGCCGCGTTTTGCAGTTCTTCGGCTGTGAGTGCGCGAATGTGCTCAGCTTGTGCCTTGGGGTTGTAGCGTTTTCCGTAGTGGGCGAATGTTTTGCCGAGGGTTAGGGCGTAGCTTTCGTTGTTGTCGGCGGCGATGCCCATTTGTCCAATGAGTTGCGCCTTCGCGCTCGCAAGTTGTGTGGGCGTTAGTGGCTTCTCGATTATTCGGCGAAGCTCGTCGTGCACAAGTCTTAGGCAGCGCTCCACGTCGCCGGGGTCGCAGCCGAAATATATCTCCCACACGCCCGTGTCGGGATACACGTAGAGGTACGAGTCGATGGTATAAACGAGTCCCGCCTTCTCGCGAAGTCGGCTCGTGAGGCGCGAGTTCATGCCGGGGCCTCCGAGGATGTTGTTCAGGAGCGAGAGGGCGTAGCGTCGTTCGTCGTGTCCGCCGACGGCGCGGGTGCCGACGATGACGTGCGCTTGGTGCGTGTTCTTGTTTACAACGATGGTGTTGCCGCCCGCATGGGGAGGGAGCGGCGCGAATGTGGGCAGCGTGAATTGCGGAAGCGTCGGCAAGTCCTGCGGCATGTATCTCGCGAGCGTCCTGCGTACGGTCGCCTCGTCGAGGTCGCCATAAGCGAAGAATACGACGTTATCGGGACGATAGTAGCGGCTTGCAAAGCGGTGCGCGTCGGCGGTGTGGTATTGTCGAAGTCGCTCCTTCGTGCCGAGAATGTCGCGCCCGAGCGGATGTCCTTTGAAGAGAATCTGTTCGAAATGGTCGAAGATGAGTTCCGAAGGCGAGTCCTCGTAACTGTCAATCTCGTCGCAGATGACTTCTACCTCGCGCTGAATCTCGTGCTCGGGGTATTGGCTGTTGAAGACCACGTCGGCGAGGAGGTCCACGGCGCGCGCAAAGTCGCGGCGCAGTACCGTGGCGTGGAAAACCGTCTCAACCTTGTTCGTGAATGCGTTAAGGTCGCCGCCTACACGCTCGAGGAAACTGTTTATGTGGTATGCGCGACGTCGGCGTGTGCCCTTGAAGCTCATGTGCTCAAGGAAATGCGCCATGCCGAGGTCGTCGGGCTCCTCGTTGCTCGTGCCGGCACACACCACGAAGCCGCAATATACTACGGGCGAGGCGTGGTGCTGGAAGATGTAGCGGGGCAGGGATGGTGTCATCGTCTGAAGAACTTACCCACAACGGGCAGGCTGCGGAGCGGAAGGTCGTGGTAGATGATATGTCCTACGAAGGCGGCAATCAGTAGCGTGTTGATGCCGAGCCGCACCCAGCTGGGCCAGTCGGAGGGCAAGAAAAGCATGACGCCGAGGAACAGCGCCGCCACGAGCACGTAGATGCCGATGCTCTTGAGGGGGTAGGGGATGGGGTTCTTGCGCTGTCCGACAAAATACGAGAGGAGCATCGACGTGCCGTAGCCCGCAACGCCAGCCCAGGCGCAAGCCCAGTAGCCGTAGATGGGGATGAAGATTATGTTTACGGCGATGAGTACGCTGCATCCTGCGAGCGAGAACCATGCTCCGTAGATGGTCTTGTCGATGAGCTTGTACCAGAAGGACAGGTTGAAGTAGATGCCCATCATAATCTCTGCCGCCATGACGATGGGCACGACGCCGAGGCCCTCGCGGTAGCCCGCGCCGATGATGTGCTGCAATATGGGCATCCATCCCACCACGCAGAGGAAGGCCAGAAGCGTGAAGATGATGAAGAACTTCATCGCGGCCGCATAATACTCCGTCTTGTCGGCATCTTTCGACTTCGCAAAGACGATGGGCTCGTAGGCGTAGCGGAAAGCCTGCGTAATCATCGCCATAATCATCGCTATCTTTACGCACGAGCCATAGATGCCGAGCTGCACGTTAGCGTCGGCCTCGTCGGGATATACCAGCGGGAAAAGGATTTTGTCCGCAACCTGATTCAGAATACCCGCGATGCCGAGCACGAGGATGGGCCAAGAGTAGGCGAGCATCCTACGAAGAAGACGCGCGTCGAAGTGCCAGCGAATGCGGAACAGGTCTGGAAGGAAGAAGAACGTGATGAAACCCGTGCAAAGTAGGTTGATGAAGAACACGTAGAACACGGAAGTCTTGCCCAGCACCACGAAATATAAGAGATTGAGCCCTATGTTCAGGACGATGAACAGCAACTTCAGCGACGCAAAGCGCACGGCGCGCTTTTGGAAACGCAGGAAACTGAAGGGTATCGCCTGCACGGCGTCGAGTGCTACCACGACGCCCATCATCAGAAGGTACTCAGGATTTGCCGCATAGCCTAAGGCTCCGCTGATAGGGCCGATAAATCCGAACAGCAGCGCGAGGAAAACGACCGTCAGCGAGCCCACCACGCCCATCGCCGTCGAGAATACCGTGTCGGGCTTCTCGCGCTCGTCGTTGGCAAAGCGGAAGAGCGACGTCTCCATGCCGAAGGTCAGCAGCACGAGGATAAGGGCCGTGTAGGCGTAGATGTTTGTGCTGATGCCGTAGTCGCCGGAGGCTTTCGGCATGTAGTGAGTGTAGAGCGGTACGAGCAGGTAGTTCAGGAAGCGCCCTACAATACTCGAAAGCCCATAGATGGCAGTATCTTTAGCGAGGGATTTTAGGTTCATGGCTTACGAGAAGAAAAGATAGCAAATGCCGATGGCGGCAATGATGCCGGCGAGGTCGGCAAGGAGGCCGCAGGCTACGGCGTGGCGCGTCTTGCGAATGCCGACGGCGCCGAAATACACGGCCATAATGTAGAAAGTCGTGTCCGTGGAGCCTTGGAAGATGCAGGACAGGCGCCCAACGAATGAGTCCGCGCCGTATGTAGCCATGGCGTCCACCATCATTCCGCGCGCGCCGCTACCGCTGAGGGGTTTCATCAGAGCTGTAGGCAAGGCACCGACCCAGTCGCCGTTTGCTCCAGTAAGCTCGACGAGCCAACGTATGCCATCGATGAGCCAATCCATGGCGCCAGCAGCACGGAACACGCCGATGCTCACGAGTATCGCAATGAGATAGGGAATGATGCGCACTGCCGTGTCAAAACCTTCCTTGGCACCTTCGATGAATGTGTCGTAAACGTTCACTTTCTTCCTCATTCCTGCGAGGATGAACAAGATGATGATGCTGAACAGCAGGACATTGGCAGTCGTGCTACCTACGAGGTTCATCGTGTCGCCGTCCATCCGACTAAATCCCCAGCATATTCCCGCCACGAAAAGCGACGCGCCGCCCAAGCAGAGCAGCAAGGTACGCGAGAATAGGTTTATGCGTTGGTACAAACTCGTCACAATAATGCCCGCAAGCGTGGCTGCAAAGGTCGCAATCAGGATGGGGACGAAGATGTCCGTAGGTTGTGCCGCCCCCTGTTGGAAGCGATACGTCATGATGCTTACGGGAATGAGCGTCAGGCCGCTCGTGTTCAAAACGAGGAACATAATCATCGGGTTCGATGCTGTGTCCTTCTTCGTGTTCAGCTCCTGCAAACCTTCCATAGCCTTCAGGCCGAGCGGCGTGGCGGCGTTGTCGAGGCCGAGCATGTTCGCCGCGATGTTCATGAAGATGTTGCCATAGACGGGATGCCCTTTAGGAATGTCGGGGAAGAGTTTCGAAAACAACGGCGTCAGCACTCGTGCCAGCACGTTCACGACGCCGCCGCGCTCGCCAACCTTCATGACGCCAAGCCAAAGCGCGAGCACGCCAGTAAGTCCGATGGAAATCTCGAATCCTGTCTTCGCGGTTTCGAATGTCGAGTTCATGATGGCGGGAAAAACCTCAAAGTCGCCGAGAAACACCAACTTTACAAGTGCAATCACAAAGGCAACGAGGAAGAAGCCAATCCAAATGTAGTTCAGTACCATAAAAATCTATTGTTTTGCGACCGCAAAAGTACGAAATCTCGCTCGCTAAGCATGGCTTCGCAGAAAAAAAAGCGCAAATTCTTGCCAAATTCACCTTCGTGCGCTACCTTTGCACCCGCAAAAGCAGCCCAGATGGCGGAATCGGTAGACGCGCTGGTCTCAAACACCAGTGGGGCAACCCGTGCCGGTTCGACCCCGGCTCTGGGTACACGGCTTTAAGGTGAAAGTGTTGCAGACTCCTTCGTTTGCGACACTTTTTTCTTTCAAATATGTACTGAAAGCATGCAACAACAGTATGAAATCATGGCGCCCGTGGGCAGTTGGGAAAGCTTGGCGGCAGCCTTGCAGGCGGGTGCGGACTCCATCTATTTCGGCGTGGAGGCTCTGAACATGCGTGCCCACTCGGCGAGCCGCTTTACGCTCGACGACCTCCGCAGCATCGCAGAGCAGTGTGCCGAGCACAATACGCGCTCATACCTCACCGTGAATACAATCATCTACGGCGAGGAACTCCCTTTGATGCGGGGCATCTGCGATGCGGCCCATGAGGCAGGCATCACCGCCGTCATAGCTTCCGACGTGGCGGTATTGAGCTACTGCCGACAGATAGGGCAGGAGGTACACCTCTCCACGCAACTGAACATCAGCAACATTGAGGCTCTGAAGTTCTACGCACAGTATGCCGACGTTGTAGTGCTGGCGCGTGAACTGCGCCTCGAGCAGGTAGCGGAGATTTATCGCCAGATTCAGGAGCAGAATATATGCGGACCTTCGGGCAGGCAGATACAGATAGAGATGTTCTGCCACGGGGCATTGTGCATGGCTGTGAGTGGGAAGTGCTACCTTTCGCTCGACAACATGGGACGCTCTGCCAACCGCGGACAATGCATGCAACTCTGCCGTCGCGGATATACTGTGCGCGACCGTGAGACGGGGACGGAGCTCGACATCGACCAAAAGTATATAATGAGTCCCAAGGACCTCAAGACGATAGGCTTCATCGACAAGATGATGGAGGCTGGCGTCCGCGTGTTCAAGATTGAGGGGCGTGCACGCTCGGCAGAGTATGTAAAGACGGTCGTCGAATGTTACAAGGAAGCCGTTGCCGCCGTTCTGGACGGAAGTTTCTCGCAAGAGAAGGTTGAAGGCTGGAACGAGCGCCTTGCTACGGTATTCAACCGTGGCTTCTGGGACGGCTACTACCTCGGACAGACCTTGGGAGAGTGGAGCGACAGGTACGGGAGTGTGGCAACGGAGAAGAAAACGTACATCGGCAAGGGCGTGAAGTACTACTCCGCGCTTGGCGTTGCAGAGTTCCGCCTTGAGGCTGGTGGATTCAAGAAGGGCGACAAGCTTCTCATCACAGGTCCCACGACGGGAGCCGTCTATGTGACGCCTGAGGACTTCCGCTATGACCGCACACCGCTTGAATGTGCTGAGAAAGGCCACAACGTAAGCTTTGCCGTTCCCGAGAAGGTGCGACCAAGCGACAAACTTTTCAGAATAGACGCTGCTGAATGAACTACGTCAGTACCATAGGCTTCTTCGACGGTGTGCACCGTGGACACCAATATCTTCTGCGCCAGCTTCTCGACGAGGGAAAGCGCAGAGGTTTGGCGACGCGTGTATATACTTTCGCGGAACATCCTCGTAGGGTGCTACAGGCTGACTACCAGCCGCAGCTTCTGACGACATTGGAAGAAAAACGCGCGTTTATCGCCGCTGAAGGCATCGACGAATGCCGCGTTTTGGAGTTTGACAATCAGATGGCGCGAATGACAGCGGCGCAGTTCATGCAGCAGATTCTCATTCCCGAAGGCGTAAAGGTGCTGCTTATGGGTTACGACCATCGTTTCGGCAGTGATCGCGCAGATTTCCAAGTATGCAGAGGACTCGGTGAGGCGCTTGGTGTGGAGATTTTGCAGGAACTACCTTTCTCCGAGAATGCGTCGCAGGCAATTTCGTCCTCGCTTGTGCGGCGCGAATTGCGTTCTGGCGATGTCGCTGCTGCTACTTGCGCTTTGGGAAGGTACTATTCCCTTTCTGGTACGATAGGCTTAGGGCGGCGCGTAGGGCGCGACCTTGGATTTCCCACCGCAAACTTGCAGCCCGATAATGCGCAAAAGATGCTTCCGGCAGCAGGCGCGTATGCGGTATGGGCGCATGTCGATGGAAAGAGATACGCGGGAATGACAAACATAGGAACACGTCCCACACTGCAAAACGGCGAGGATGTTACGGTAGAGACGCACATTCTTGATTTTCAGGGTGACATCTATGGCCATGCCCTGCGTCTGGAGTTCGTGGAACGGCTGCGCGGGGAGTGCCAGTTTGCGGCGCTCGATGCTTTGCGGGCGCAGCTGCATGACGATGCCCTGCGTGCCAAAGAGATATTAAATAAGCAGAAATGATGGTTAAGGCATTATGGAATTCCTTCCTGCTCGTCGTCCTCTTCGTTATGGCACAAATCGTGGCGGGAGCCTCGGCTTACATCCTAAGCGGTGCTGGTGATGCGTCCAACCTTTCGCTGCCTCCCGACATCCTCGGCGGTACGATGGTTGTGGCTTATGTCGTGCTGCTGCTTATGTTGTGGGTAACGAAAATCATTCGGCGGCGTCCGCTTACACCTCAGCATCCCGTAGTCCCTAAAGGTGCCGCATGGGGCATATTCGGAACATTGTCCATAGCCATAGGGCTGGGATTTCTCCTTACGCCGCTGCACCTCGATGACGGAGGTTCACTCGCCATGTTCGATGGGATGAAGGCGAGTCCTGTATGCATCCTGCTCCTGACAATCGTAGGACCGCTTACTGAGGAAGTCGTATTCCGCGAGGGAGTGCAGCGAATGTTGCTGCGTGGCGGAATGAGACCATGGGCCGCCGTGCTCGTAGCCTCCGCGTTCTTCGCCCTTATCCACGGCAACCTTGCGCAGGCATTCCCAGCCTTTGTGCTGGGCGCAATGCTGGGTGTGCTCTATCTGCATACCAACGACATCCGCCTCTGCCTTCCTGCGCACATCCTCAATAATGTCGTTGCCCTTGTTGGACTTTATTATCCTGTCCTCGACGAAGCCCCCGACGCGCTTCCTCTTTGGGCGTCGCTACTCGTAGGCTCAGCTTTGGTTGTGTTTGGCGGCATACTTCTAAGAACACTGAGAACTCCGAGAGTTCTGAGCTCGTCAGACACTTTTGATTCCTTCGAAAAAACTGCTGAATCATGAAAATCCGCAACATCGACTTAGGGGAGCATCCGCTGCTTCTCGCTCCTATGGAGGACGTCACGGACATAGGGTTCCGTCTGCTTTGCAGGAAGATGGGAGCAGCAATGGTCTATAGCGAGTTTGTGGCTTCCGACGCTCTTGTGCGCAGCGTTCCAAAGACGTTCGAAAAACTGCGCGTCAGCGAAGATGAGCGCCCTGTGGCAATACAGATATACGGACGTTTTCCCGAAGCCATGCGCGATGCAGCGCAGATTGTAGAACAAACGGCGCATCCCGACGTTCTCGACCTGAACTTTGGATGTCCTGTGAAGCGTGTCGCGGGAAAAGGAGCAGGTGCCGGCATGCTTCAGAACATTCCTCTTATGCTCGAGATTACTCGTCAGGTTGTTCGCGCGGTATCCCTCCCCGTGACGGTGAAGACGCGCCTCGGTTGGGATCATAATAGCAAGATTATTGTGGAGCTTGCCGAACAACTTCAGGATTGCGGTATCGAAGCCCTCACCATCCATGGTCGCACGCGTTCGCAGATGTACACAGGCGACGCCGATTGGACACTTATTGGCGAAGTGAAGCGCAATCCGCGCATGAGCATACCCATCATTGGCAACGGCGACCTCCGTACTGCCGACGACGTGCGCCATGCCTTCGACGATTACGGCGTGGATGCCTGCATGGTTGGGCGCGCAACCTTCGGGCAGCCTTGGATATTCCGCGAAATGCGTGGCGGCAAGCCTCTCTCGACGGATGAAAAGATGGATATCCTCAAGGAACAGATACGCCAAAGTATTGCACGCATCGGCGAGCGACGCGGCATCCTTCATATCCGTCGCCATCTTGCTGCAACGCCTCTCTTTAAGGGTATTCCCAACTTTCGCGATCTCCGCATAGCCATGCTGCGCGCCGAGACGGAGGCCGACCTGTTCCAGATGCTTGACAGGATACGCCCATTGGTCGTGGAAGGGCGTGCCGAATAGTATCAGAAGGCTCAGTTCAGGGTTTTAGCAATACGCACAAGGGCTTCTTCGAGACGCTTGCGCGGACAGGCGAGGTTCATGCGTATATAATTCTTTCCGGATTTTCCGTATATGCTTCCTGCGTTGACGGCAACGTGGGCGTCATTGAGGAGTCGACGGTATGTGGTGTCGCCATCTATTCCTGATGCTGACACATCTACCCACGCAAGGTACGTCCCTTCGAGCGGAAGTACACGCCACGACTTAAGATTATCTTTTGCGAAGCTGCATAGAAACTTATAGTTTTCGTGCAGATATACAAGTAGTTCTTCGAGCCAGGATTCGCCCTCGTTGTATGCTGCTATGAGAGCCTCTACGCCGAGTGGATTGACGTCGCACACTTCATTGTCATTTATGGCGCGGTCGATGCGTCGGTGCACGTCCTCGTCCTCGCAGATGATGTTTGCAACCTGCAAGCCTGCCGTGTTGAAGTTTTTGCTCGGCGAGTTGAAGGTTACGATGCGGCTTTGCAGCGGCGTGGGCAGCGATGCGAAAGGTGTGAAGGTGCTGCCTTGGAAGACGAGTTCGCAATGTATCTCGTCCGACACAAGCCATACGCCATTCTTCGCGCACAGTTCAGCTACGCGCTCAAGTTCCTCTTGCCGCCACACGCGTCCTCCAGGATTGTGTGGGTTGCAGAAGAGTAGTACTGTGCAGGCTGGGTCGGCAAGGACTTCGGCGAGAGCGTCAAAGTCTATGCGTTGTGCATCGTCGAGGAGCGGAACCTCGAGAGCCTGAAGCTGGTTGTTACGTATTGAGGAGAAAAAGCAGTTGTAAACGGGTGTCAGTATGGCGACTTTCTCACCAGGTTTGGCGAGAGCCTTCAGTGTTGCCGAGATGGCGGGAACGACTCCCGTGGTGTATATAATCCAATCGCGATTTATTGTCCAGTTGTGACGGCGTTGGAACCATCGGATGATGGCATCGTAGTAGCGCTCATCGACGAAAGTATAGCCAAAAACGCCATGTTCAACACGGCGCCGCAAAGCGTCCATGATGTACGGCGCCGCACGGAAGTCCATGTCTGCCACCCAAAGAGGCAATACGTCGTCGCTCGGCATCTCGCCCCATTTTACGGAGCCGCTGCCGCGTAGCGT
>JAEEGL011139604.1_pt1 | contig 23823 bp, 20 predicted proteins | sample 9134231 | NCBI WGS metagenome assembly JAEEGL01 (sample SAMN16246548, study PRJNA631951) | gut metagenome | biome: gut microbiome; feature: rumen; material: fiber-attached | host: Bos | place: Iran: Karaj | collected 2018-10 | reverse complement strand
CCGGCGGAAGTACCGGGCAGTGATCCGGAACAGGCGGTGGGTGATCTTCTCTTTGCCGCAGTGGCACTCGCCCGGAGGCACGGCGTAGATCCGGAGCAGGCACTGCACCGGCGGTGCGATGACTTCCTCCGTCAGGTCCGCAAAACGGAAAACTCAGAATAAACGGGAAAAGCACCGGCGTGAGCCGGTGCTTCAGACTGTCAAAAAACTACTAAAACGCCCTCATTTCTGGTATAATGAAATGGGGGCGATTTCATGGAAGAATGGAAGAAGAACGCACGACGAGATGTGGTCATAACGGATATAGGTGCTTTGGTTCCAAGGGATCATCTGTTAAGGAAGATAGAGAAAGTTATGGACTATGACTGGCTGTATGAGCGGCTGGAGCCATACTACAGGCATGACGTAGGGCGCCCCGGTACAGATCCGGTGGTATTGGTAAAGATGGTACTGCTGCAGCATATATACGGGATTCCATCATTGCGGCAAACATACCAGAGGATACAGGACACAGTATCGTACAGGTGGTTTTTAGGATACGGGCTGCTGGATAACATACCGCACTTTGCGACGGTAAGCTATGCATTCTGCAAGCGGTTTCCGGCGGAGCTGAGCGAGGAGATATTTGAACATATACTGAGCAAGGCGCTGAACAATCGAATGATTGACCCGTCAGCAGTATTCATAGATGGGACGCATATTAAAGCATCGGCCAACAAGAAGAAATACCAGAAGGCACAGGTAAAGAAGGCAGCAAAGGTATACAGTGAGCAGCTTCGGCAGGAAGTGAATGCGGAACGGGAAGCATTAGGCAAAAAGCCGATAGAAGAAGATGATATTGATGACGATGATGCACCGGGAGGAAGTGCGGAAAGGACCGTATCGACAACAGATCCGGACAGCGGACTGTTTGTAAAGGGAGAGCATGAGCGGCAGTTTGCATATGAAGCGCATACAGCCTGTGACAGGCACGGGATGGTACTGGACGTAGAGATCACAGCAGGAAACATACATGACAGTGTTGCATGGGACAACGTATATGACAGAGTAACCGAGAGATTTCAGGAAGCAAAATTCATAGTAATGGATGCAGGATACAAGACACCGTGGATCGCAAAAAAGGTATTGGATGACGACCGGGTACCCATTCTTCCGTATACCAGGAAAGGATACAAGGAAGGCCGATTCAGGCCATGGGAGTATGAATACGATATCGCAGCGGACAGATTTATCTGTCCCCGGGGAGAAGCACTCAGACATACAACGACGGACAGAGACGGGAAACGGATATACCGAAGCACACCGTCCAGATGCAGGAACTGTCCATGCCGGGAACTGTGTGGAGCAAATGAAAAAGGGCAGAAGATTCTTGAGACGCATATCTGGCAGGAGTATCTGGACATTGTAGAAGCACTCCGAAAGACAGGACGAGGCAAGGAGCTCTACGCCAAGCGAAAAGAGACGATTGAACGAGTCTTTGCGGATGCAAAGGAAAAACACGCCATGCGTTATACACAGCACCGAAGTCTGGCCCGCGTATCAAGCTGGGTGAGGCTTAAGTTTGCTGCCATGAATCTGAAAAAGATAGCAGAGTGGAGCTGGAACAAGTCCACTCTTTACCCGTTTTTTCATTTTTTCTCCTGTTACAACGAAAGAACACCGATTTTCGCTTTTTGAAAATCGGTGTTCTTTGACAGGCTGAGACGGATCCGGAAACATTCGTGTTTCCGGATCCGTCTTTTTGAAGTAAACACGGTACAGCCCGAGGGCTGTACCGTGTCGTTGCATCTGAACATTCCGACGCGCCGTTTCAGCGCGTGACAGTCTGCTGTAAATTACTGATAGTTGACAGTGACGTTGGAGAACTCAACGTTGGCAATGTCGCCGCTCTCATAGACGGTGTCATCAATGGTGACAGTGCCGCTGAGGATATCCTGGAACAGCTTGTCATAGTCCGCCGCGGAGAAGTTCTTCAGGGACCAGGTAGCGGTGGGCAGGCCCACAGCGTTCTCAGCAGCACCCAGAGAGGTGGCCTTGCCGCCGATCTCGGCGAAGGTGCCGTCATAAGCCTTGGCAATAGCCCACTGGGCAGCATCGCTCAGGCCCTTCATGGCAGAGGTGATGACGGTATCAGACTCGGGGGACTGATCCACGTCAACTCCGACCACCAGGCCGTCATTGGCGGAAGCCGCAGCAGTGATGGACTGGAAGATGGAGCCGCCGCAGGAGAAGACCACCTGCGTGCCGTTCTGATACCAGCCGCTCATCATGCTCTGGAGCTCAGGGGAGGCGCTGAAGGAGGCACCGTACTGCCATGTGTAGTTGATCTCTACGTTCTTGCCCATTTCAGCAGCCGCAGCGTTTGCGCCCTGAACAAAGCCATAGCCATAACGGCAGCATGCCGGGTTGGTGCCGCCGCCACCGCCGGCGAATCCGAGCTTCTCATAGCCTTCCTTGACAACAGCGTAGCCGGCCAGGTAGCCGGGCTGTTCCTCGCGGAAAGCGATGCCTGCAATGTTGTTGAGGCCGTCAAACGCCCAGCCATCGATGAAGACGAAGTTGACATCGGTAAATTCCGCAGCAGCCTTGGCAAGTGCGGTGCCCTGCATAAAGCCGGCACACACGATAACCTTGGCGCCGCCCTCAGCAGCAGCCTTCATGGCGTCATAACGGTCATCGTCAGTGGCCTGATCGCCGTTGGCGGGCTGATAGTACTTATAGCTGAGGTTGTTGTTGTAGGCGTAGAGCTTTACGCCGTCATAGGTGCCCTGGTTAAAGGACTTGTCCTTAAGCTGGCCCACATCGGTAACGAAGGCGATCTCATACTTGCCGTCGGCAGAAGTCATGGTGTCTTCGATCTGGTCAGGGTCTTCAGTGGGGGTGTTAGCCTCGGGTGCGGATGCTTCCGCTTCGGAAGCCGGAGCCGCAGCACTGGACGCAGCGGTGCCGCCGCCGCAGGCTGCCAGGCACAGGACCATGGCCAGAGCCAGCAAAAGTGCGAGGGTCTTTTTCATGTTGCATTCCTCCATTTGTTTTTCACACTTCGTGTGTTTTGGAACGTTTTTATTATAGCACTCTACGCCAGGGGAATCAATAGAAAACATCCGGAGCATCCCTGACGGCAGACTTTTCATGGACGGACCGGCAGAGTGTTGTGCGAAGAGGGTTTTTGAGGCAGGGCGCCCGCAGCGGACAGCAGCACTGTCTCCACAGGCCGCTGCTCCAGGATCTGCCCGGTGTACCGGGAATTCTTCCGATGTGCTCTTCAGCAAAAGACAAACGGTACGCCCCGGAAAGCATGGCTTTCCGGGGCTGCTGTCTGTCAGAAGTTCCTGCCGGATCCGGAGTGGGTATTGCCAGAGGAGCCTGAGTAAGAGCTGGAGTAGGAGGACCGTCCGGAGGAGGAGCTTCCTCCGCTGTCGCTGGAACGTGTCTCCTGTTTTTCGGGGCGGTACTGCCGGGAGACGGTGGAATCCAGAAAGTCGTCTCCCAGATTTTTCACGTGCAGGCTGCCGCTGACCAGATAGGCATCAGCGTTTTCCCGGATGGAGGGCGAAGCCATGTTTTTCCTGGCACGAAGCAGCGATACGGTGCCGACAACTGCCCCTACAAGGAGCTCCAGGAATGTCATGACAATCCAGGATCCTGCAGAGCGCGGCGCACGTCCGGTCCGGAGCAGGTGCTCCGTCTGGCTCAGCCATGCGCTGATGGCGGCATAATTCGTGTTTTCTCCCAGTTTGCCCACGCAGCGGCTCCGCAGCCGGCCTTCCGCCACTGCGGTCAGCTTCTGCGCTCCGATTCCGGATGCAGTGATGCTGACAGATGCGGTGTGGTTCGGCCGCTTGAAGACCGTCAGCGCAATGCCGTCATAGTCATCTCCCAGGCCGTACCCATTAAAGAGATAGTATCGGTCGGAGAAGTCCTGGGGGTCCAGGTTTCCGGGATGCCGTGCGGTATGCACCACCACGTCCAGCCCGTATTTCCCGGAGATTTCCGCCGCCTGTTCCGTCAGGGAGCGGATCTCCTCTTCACTCAGAATGTGCGCGTCATCCACCACCCGGGGTGCCTCTCCGTCGTGGAACCGGGCAAAACCCTCCGGAGACTGCAGCGCCCATTCGGGCGTGTAGGGGGAACCGGTCACATACAGACGCCGGAAGTTCTCGATCCAGTCTTCCGCGCCTTCTGCGTACCGGCCTTCCACCATGAAATCGAAGAGCATATCGTCAATGTCATTGGCAACCTCTTCGGTATAAAGGCCCATTGTCTCCGGTCCGGAGCAGGCCGTCCACCAGCCCCGGTTGTTGGGATCCATGCAGATGCACAGGCATACGCCTTCCCGATCGTCTCCCCAGCCATAGCCGTTGAAGTCAAAGAAATCCGCGGCATAGACACTGCGTTCAAACCCGTAGGTTGATACGTCGGTGAAAATCACGATGTCCTTGCCCAGCTCCTCCTGGAGCTCAAAAAGCCGGTTGCTCATGCGCGCCTCTTCCGCCTCGGGGAAGATGTCCGCAGTGTCCACTACCCTCGGTGCGTCATAATCGTGATAGTTCTGAAAGTGTTCCGGATCCACAGGATACCAGGCGGGCAGATCGCCGTCTTCCCCCACTCTGGCTACATTGCCGCCGGATGCATTCTCCGGATTCGGATCCATTTCCGGTATTTCCGAATTAGCGGCAGACGGTGTAAATCGCTCTGGATCCGCCATATAGTCCGACAGGAACCTCGTAACACTGTACATGGTGCCGAAAATTCCATGCTCCTCTCGGAACGCCGGGGCGGATTTCACCACATGCTCCAGATATGATGCAGGGAACAGATCCCCCGCGCTGCCGAACATCTCAAGCACCATCTCGTCCGTATCCGTGTCCCAGGCCATCTGGATGCCGTCCCGGTCCGGCCCATAGCCGAAGCCGCAGGATTCATAGTAGTTCCGGGCATACTCAGACAGTGTTGAGCCCTCGTACCGGTCGGAGGTCAGGGCCACCATGGCGAGATCCACATGATAGTTCGACATGAATTCCAGGCACAAGGAATCCAGTTCATTCATTTCCGCATCGGACAGGCCGTCAGACACATCGTTTGCACGATAGTATTCCTCGCTCCACATATCTCCCGCCATCGCGCTGATGCCTGTGCCAAGGATTAAAACCACCAGGAGCAGGGCGGATACTCGAATCAGTCTCTTCATTCCGATCACCGTCCCAACAGATATTTCCCGATGGAAATCAGGATCAGTGCCCCTGCCGTGATGCCAAACCGGCTGAGAAAGTACAGCGTGCTCGTCAGCTTGTCTGTGGGGACCTCCCCCACCACCTTTCCGGTCTGGCCGTTCACAGCAAAGTGATAGGTTTTATCCCCATGCAGAAGGTCAAACAAGTAGACTGGGAAGAGCAGATACTTGGCTTGCAGATCTGCACGGAGTGCGCCGCGGGAGGGCTTGACGTTTTCATATCCTGCGCTGGCCGCCGTCTTCACCAGACCAGACGCACTGCTGCGCATGCGTGACTCAGCCCGGGTCGCCGTATCCTTTTTTTCCTGGTCGAACCGGTCTGCTGTAAAGCCCGCCAGATACCGCATGTCAAAAGGCTTTGCCTCTTCGGTGCGGAATGGCTCCAGGGAGTCCATAAGCTTATCGTCCACCTTGGTGCTCGCATCTACCGGAAGCTCCGCATACGCAAGAGATGCTTTCCGGTTCAGACGGTAATGCTTGGTGCTCACGATGACATAGTCACCGTGGCGGGTGGAGGAGGATTTATCTCCGGTATAGGTCAGAGTTCCCGACAGGGTGCCGCTGAATACCCAGAAGGGAACGTATACCCCGGTTACCTTTCCCATGGTGCTCTCAGAGAAGAAGCGCCAGGGAAGGAGCTTTTTGTCCCGGTAGAACCGGTTAACGGCAGCCGGCAGTTTCGATGACTCGATCCGGAAGGGGATTACCCCGTCAGGCCGCAGCCGGCCGGAGGCCTTGTCTGTCAGGACAATGTTATTTCCACAGTAGGGGCAGGTCAGGGCCATCTGCTCCACAGGTGCAATCACTTCTGCACCGCAGGAAATACAGTTGTATACCGGCAGACTTGCGGCATCCTCTCGGATTGCCTGATCGTTGAGACGGCTGAAATCAAAGCCCTGAAGGTTATCGTCCTCCATGGGTGTTTGAGGCGGTTTCGCTTTAGGGAATGCTGATGCCGGGATGTCTACCACAGTGTCGCAGTAGTCACAAACCAACTTCCCTGAGGCGGGGTCGAACCGCATTGCCGCGCCGCAGGCAGGGCATTTCTGTTCAGCCAGCTGACTCATAGCGCATACCTCCTTACAAATGAAATCGTGGGGATATGTGGTCCTGAGTCCATTATAACATAGCCCCGCGGCCTTGTCATCCCGCACAGGCTCCTCTTTTGTGAAGATTATTATCCTGGATGGCCGGAAGGTCTTGCAGGAACCGCAGGAAAGCCGTATAGTATATACAGACAAACCATCATTTATAAAGGAGGCTGCCCCTATGGCCGGCTATGAAAAGGAAACCGTTTTCTTTCCCTCCGCCGATGGAAAAACGCAGGTGGCGGGATATTTCTACACACCTGAGGCACCGAAAGCTATCATCCAGATCAGCCACGGGATGTGCGAGTATGTGGAGCGCTATGAGCCCATGATCGGTGTGCTTTGTGCCGCGGGCTATGCGGTCTGCGGCAATGACCACCTTGGCCACGGCTCCACCGGAGACCCGAAGGATTGGGGCTTTTTTGCGGAAAAGGACGGCTATGAGCTGGTGCTGCAGGATCTTAACACCATGAACGCTCTTGCCAGGAAAAAATGGCCTGGGCTTCCGCTGATCCTGCTCGGCCACAGCATGGGAAGCTTCTTCGGCCGCTGGTTTGCTGAGAAGTATCCGAACGCTCTGGATGCCCTGGTAATCAGCGGCACAGGCGGTCCCGGCGCGCTGATGAAGATCGGCAAGGCCATGGCCAGCGGTCTCTCGAAGCTCAGGGGGCCGAGATATGTGTCCGGGTTCATGGTCAAGGCCAGCATGGGCTCCTACTCCAAAGGCATTGAGGACGCCCGTTCCAAAAACGTCTGGCTCAGCAGGGATCCTGCAGTATGGGAGGCCTATGACAAGGATCCGAAGTGCACCTTCCCCTTTACGGTCTCCGCCTTCCGGGACATGCTCACTGCCCACGTCCACGTGAATACTCCCGCCTGGGCGGAGAGCCTCAGGAAGGATCTGCCCGTCTACATCTACTCCGGGGATATGGACCCGGTGGGAGAGTACGGAAAGGGCGTCCGGGCAGTGGAGCAGCTGCTCCGGGACGCAAAGCTTCAGGATCTCACCATGCGCCTGTATCCCCAGGGACGGCATGAGATGCACAACGAGCTGAATCGGGATGAGGTCTTCCGGGATCTCATTGCCTGGTGCGATGCACATATCTGAGCAAGCAAAAAACGGCGGAGCGCTTCTGCGTTCCGCCGTTTGCCGTTTTATTACCCCCACCGGATGAGTGCCTCCCCCTGTTCCGTCAGAAATGTGTTGATTCTGGAAAAGGGCCGGGATCCGAAAAAGCCCCGGTACGCCGACAGCGGGCTCGGATGGGCTGAGGACAGCACCAGCCTCGGCGCGTCCGTTTGAATCAGTTCTGCCTTTTTGCCGGCGTAATTGCCCCAGAGCAGGAAGGCGATGGGCTGAGGAAGATCATTCGTAGCTGAAATCACCGCATCCGTGAATTTCTCCCATCCGAAAGCCCGGTGGCTTCCAGCCCGGTGCGCTTCCACGGTCAGAATGGCGTTGAGCAGGAAAACGCCCTGCTCCGCCCATGCCGTCAGATCACCCGTCTCCGGCGGTACCGTCATCAGATCGGCAGAGAGTTCCTTATAGATGTTCTGCAGAGACTTCGGCAGCGCTGTGCCCGGGGAAACGGAGAAGCTCAGCCCCATGGCCTGTCCCGGCTCGTGGTAGGGATCCTGCCCGAGGATCACCACCCGCACCCGCTCCGGTGGTGTCAGCCGGAAGGCGGCAAACAGATCCTTTCTGGGCGGAAAAACCGTGGTGGAAGCATAGGCTGCCTCCGTTTTCTCGCAGAGCGCAGGCCAATAGGGTTTCTCCGTTTCCGCCGATAGCATCGGTGCCCATGCGCCGGTCTCTGAGATCTTCATGCACATCCCCCCTTTCCGTATCATAGCACAGCGGCGGAGAAAAGAAAACCGAATTTTCCTGTTGACATCCCAGCGTATCCATGCTATAATCACCGGGCAAAAGGAAGTAGGAGCGGCGGCCCCGCCCTCACCGCTAGCGTTGCGAAGCGGTCAATAACGTTGGATCCAAGGGGATTTCTGCGTTTTTCGGGTGCCGTTGCGGCATCCGTTGTTTTTTATGTTGGAGGTGTTTCATATCAGCAAACTAGACCATCAGCTAAACGAGGACATCAGAGACAAGGAGATCCGCGTCATTGGTTCCGACGGCGAAATGCTTGGCATCATGGCTCCGCAAACGGCACTGGACATGGCTTACGATCAGGGACTGGATCTTGTGAAGATCGCACCCAACGCCACCCCACCGGTGTGCAAGATCATCGACTACGGCAAGTACCGCTTCGAGCAGTCCAAGAAGGAAAAAGAGGCTAAGAAGAACCAGCATGTGACGGAGGTCAAGGAGATCCGCATGTCCCCCGGCATCGACATCGGCGACTTCAACGTTAAGGTCAGGAACGCGCAGAAGTTCCTGAAGGACGGCAATCGCGTTAAGGTGACGGTGCGGTTCCGCGGCCGTGAAATGGCCCACACCGATATCGGTCGGAATCTGCTGGTGCAGTTTAGCGAGGCCTGCAGCGAAATCGCCAATGTAGAGAAAAACGCGAAGCTGGATGGACGGCACATGTCCATGTTCCTCGGCCCCAAACCCCAGAGCAAGTAAAATACCCTTTATCATACGGAAGGAGTCACACCATTATGGCGAACAAAATCAAGACGCACTCCGGTGCAAAGAAGCGCTTTAAGCTCACCAAGACCGGCAAGGTCAAGAAGGCCTGTGCCTACAAGAGCCACATCCTCACCAAGAAGGAAACCAAGCGGACCCGTCGTCTGCGTCATGGCGGCTATGCCGACAAGACCAACGTTGCGGCGATCAAAGAGCTCATTCCCTACAAATAAGAAACAATACGCTTTACACTTCAAGGAGGATTATATAAATGGCTAGAGTAAAAGGCGCAATGATGACGCGCAAAAGACGCAATAAGGTCCTGAAGCTCGCAAAGGGCTACTGGGGCAGCAAATCCAAGCATTTCAAGATGGCCAAAGAGGCCGTCATGAAGTCTGGCAACTACGCATTCCGTGACCGCCGTGCCAAGAAGCGCGATTTCCGCAAGCTGTGGATCACCCGGATCTCCGCCGCGGTGAAGCCCTACGGCATCAACTACTCCCGGTTCATGAACGGTCTGAAGAAGGCCGGCATCGACATGAACCGCAAGATGCTCTCTGAGTTGGCCATCCACGACGCAGCCGCTTTTGGCGCCTTGGTGGAGACCGCTAAGAACGCACTGAACTGATCGTACATAACAGGAGCTGTGAAGAACCCTTCGCGGCTCCTTTTTTCTTTGTTCCGGCAGGGGAAACAGCTTGCCTTTTTCCACCTGCGCCGATATAATAAAAGTATTACATGACGAAAGCAGGTGAGGTCATGGCAGATGCGGAGTATATTATTGAGATGCTCCATATTACAAAGGAATTTCCCGGAATCAAGGCCAATGATGACATCACGCTTCAGCTGAAGAAGGGTGAGATCCACGCGCTTCTGGGCGAAAACGGCGCCGGCAAGTCCACTTTGATGAGCGTACTGTTCGGTCTGTACCAGGCCGAGTCGGGCGAGATCCGTAAAAACGGCCAGGTCGTAAAGATCAACGACCCCAACGATGCCACTGCACTGGGAATCGGCATGGTCCACCAGCACTTCAAACTCATAGATGTGTTTACAGTGCTGGACAACATTATTCTCGGTGCGGAAACCACTAAGCTGGGCTTCCTGCAGAAAGCAGCTGCGCGTAAGAAGGTGGAGGAGCTCTCCGCCCGCTACGGTCTGTCTGTGGATCTGGATGCCAAGGTGGAGGACATCACCGTGGGCATGCAGCAGCGGGTGGAAATCCTGAAAATGCTGTACCGTGACAATGAGATTCTGATTTTTGACGAGCCCACTGCGGTTCTGACTCCTCAGGAAATCGACGAGCTCATGGCCACCATGCGCGGCTTTGCTGACGAGGGCAAGAGCATCCTGTTCATCACCCACAAGCTCAACGAAATCATGGCGGTGTCCGACCGGGTAACAGTCCTGCGGAAAGGCCGGTACGTAGGCACAGTCAACACTGCAGACACCAACAAGCAGGAGCTGAGCAACATGATGGTTGGCCGCCCTGTACAGTTGGAGGTGGTCAAGACGCCAGCCACTCCCGGGGAGGAGATCCTGCGGGTGGAGCATCTGTGCGTTCCAAGCCATCTGCACAAACGCAACGCAGTTAATGATGTTTCCTTCTCCGTGCGATCCGGGGAAATCGTATGCATCTCGGGAATCGACGGGAACGGCCAGACAGAACTGATCCACGGTCTGACAGGTCTGGACAAGGCCAGTTCCGGCAGCATCAACCTCTGCGGAAAAGACATCTCCCACTATTCCATTCGGAACCGCGGCGAGAACATGAGCCACATCCCCGAGGATCGGCACAAGCACGGTCTGGTTCTGGACTTCACTCTGGAACAGAACATGGTGCTCCAGCGCTATCAGGAGCCCCGGTTCCAGCGTGCGGGCTTCATACGCAGCGATGCTGTAAGGGAATACGCCCTGGAACTGATCGAGCAGTATGACGTACGTTCCGGTCAGGGTCCTGTGACCGTCGCACGAAGTATGTCAGGAGGAAACCAGCAGAAAGCCATCATCGCAAGAGAACTGGATCGGGACAAGCCTCTGATTGTCGCCGTTCAGCCCACCCGCGGCCTGGACGTGGGCGCCATTGAGCGCATTCACGCCCAGCTGGTGGAGGAACGTGATCGGGGCAAGGCGATCCTTCTGGTCTCTCTGGAACTGGATGAGGTTATGAGTCTCTCTGACCGCATTCTGGTGATGTATGAAGGTGAGATCGTCGGCGAGCTGGATCCGAAGCAGACCACTGTTCAGGAACTTGGCCTGTATATGGCAGGCGCCCGGCGGGACCAGGAAGGGGGCGAGGCTTCGTGAAAGACTTTCTGAAAAAGGACGGCGTTGTCAAGCTGATGGCCTCGGTGCTGTCCATCCTCATCGGACTGCTGGTCGGCGGCGTCCTGGTCCTGGTGGTAGGTCTCACCAGCAAAAGCATCTCCATCTCCGGTGCCTGGGAGGGTATCCGGCTGATTTTCGGCGGAATCTTCAGTACAGGCCGCGATGGCTTCGGCAATCTCTCCTGGGGCTTCAACCCCGCCAACGTGGGCAACATGCTTTTCCGGGCTACACCGCTGATCATGACTGGTCTGAGTGTGGCGGTGGCCTTCAAGACCGGTCTGTTCAACATCGGTGCGTCGGGACAGTACCTCATGGGTACCATGGCCTCCCTGGTTGTGGCCCTGTCCATCCCCGCAGGCACTCTGCCTCCAGTGCTGATCTGGATTCTGGCCTTCCTTGCCGGTGTGCTGGCCGGCGCCATATGGGGTGCAATCCCCGGCATGGTGAAAGCTCTGCTCAACATCAACGAAGTTCTGGCCTGCATCATGACCAACTGGATCGCAGCCAATGTGGTAACTTGGGTCTTTGACGCCTCCAATTTCAAGAACGTGGTGGAGAGCACCAAGACCGGATACATCTATAAAACAACCTACGGGCTGGTGGACGGCCAGTATGTTGCAGACCGCGGCGTGGCCACGGCCAAGCTGGGTCTGGACAAGCTGTTCCCCGGTTCTCAGATCAATGCAGGCATTCTGGTGGCAATTCTGGCTGCCATCGGCATCTACATTCTCTTGAACCGCACTACTCTTGGCTATGAACTCAAGGCCTGCGGCGCCAACCGCCATGCTGCACGGTATGCAGGCATCCGGGACAAACGGAACATCATCCTGTCCATGGCCATTGCCGGAGCGCTCTCCGCAGCAGGCGCCTCTCTCTACTGCCTGTCCGGTAACACAGAGTTCTTCTGGACCACCTATCAGTCCCTGCCCAGCGAGGGCTTCAACGGTATTCCCGTAGCGCTGTTGGCTCTGAACAATCCCATCGGCGTGGTGTTCTCAGGTGTTTTCATGGCTATTCTGGATATAGTAGGCCTGCAGCTCACCAAACTCACCGCCTATAACGAGTATATAACCGATGTGATAATCTCTGTTATAGTGTACCTCAGCGCCTTCTCCCTGGTAATCCGCATGCTTCTGACCCGGCGGAAAAAGACCGCTGCCCCCGCAGCCGAACCATCTGCCTCTGCAGAGGAACCGCCATCAGAGGAGCCCGGAGAGCCGGACACAACAGCGGCGGAAGGAGGTGCGCAGGCATGACTTTCCTGATTCAGCAGACCCTGCTCTACGCAGTGCCACTTATGATTGTAGCCCTGGCTGGCGTGTTTGCCGAACGCAGCGGTATCATCAACCTGGCACTGGAGGGCATCATGATCTTTGGTGCATTCCTGGGAGTGCTGTTTGTTCGCGCCATGTCTGAAGGCTCCTACTTTGCGGACGCCATGTCCCAGGGAAACTGGATGGCCCTGCAGGGGCTGGAGCTTCTGGCCATGCTGGTTGCCGCGGCAACCGGAGCGGCTTTCTCCCTGCTGCTGTCCTTTGCCTCAGTCAATCTCCGCGCTGACCAGACCATCGGCGGCACAGCCTTGAACCTGATGGCCCCGGCACTGGTGCTGTTTCTGGTGCGGATTATTTCCCAGCAGAACACCCTGTTTTCCGTGGACGCAGCATCTTGGTTCATGATCAAGAAAAGCACCCTTGGATATGATCGCACGGCGGACCTCGGATTCCTGGGCAACACCTTTGTAGACAAGAACTATCTGGCTACCTATGTGTGCATTCTGCTTTTTGTAATCCTCTCCGTTATCCTGTATAAGACCCGGTTTGGCCTGCGGCTCCGCTCCTGCGGCGAGAATCCCCAGGCATCGGATTCCCTTGGCATCAACGTCCACAGAATGCGTTACGCCGGTACCACGATTTCCGGCGCGCTGGCCGGTATGGGCGGATTTGTCTATGCCCTTACCACCGCAAACTGTACTGCCAACGGTGACGTAGCCGGCTTCGGCTTCCTTGCTCTGGCTGTCATGATCTTCGGCAACTGGAAGCCCCTGAATATCGCCGGAGCATCATTGATCTTCGGCCTGTTCAAATGCATTGCCGCCACCTATACCAGTATTGACATCAATGGCGACGGTGTCTTCTCCCTGGTAGAAATCGGTGTAAGTCCCCACCTGTACCGGATGATGCCCTACATCATCACACTTCTGGTGCTGGCTTTCACCTCCAAGAAGTCCAGGGCCCCCAAGGCGGAGGGCATCCCCTATGACAAGGGCAGCCGATAACTGCACATTAAGAGGCGGGCTGCACCGTGCGGCCCGCCTTTTCTCTATTCATGGTTACAGATGCATCTGACCTTCCTGCTCCTCCACCCTGCGTTTCCAGCACCGGTGGCACATGGGCAGATAGCTGTCGTTGCCCCCCAGCATCACCTGGGCGCCCTCTGTGACGATCCGGCCTTCGGAATCAATCCGTGCATTCACCGTGGCTTTGCTGCCGCAGGCACACACGGTTTTAATCTCCGTAAGAGAGTCCGCCAGTTCCATGAGTCTCCGGGATCCGGGGAAAAAGTGGGTGAGGAAGTCTGTCCGCAGGCCGTAGCACAGCACAGGCAGATCCTCCATGTCCACCAGCCACCGCAGCTGGTCCACCTGCTCCGGGGTCAGGAACTGAGCCTCGTCAGCAATGATCACATCATGCTTTCCGGCGGCATGGTAGGCATCGATGATGTTTTCCTCCGGCCGGATAACTCTTGCCCTGACACTGAGACCGATACGGCTTTTGATGACATCCGCACCGTCCCGGTCGTCCACGCTGGGCTTGATCAGCCAGACGCTCATATTGCGCTCCAGATAGTTGAACCGTGTAATCAGGGCCTGAGCTGACTTGCTTGAACCCATTGCGCCGTATTTAAAATACAGTTTTGCCATTTTATGCTCTCCCCACATAGCCCCGGATCCGTTCCATGACCATTTCCAGGGCAACGGTATTGTTTCCCCCTTCGGGGATGATGATGTCTGCCCTGCGCTTGGAGGGCTCCACAAACTGGTCGTGCATGGGCTTGACCGTGCTGAGATACTGGTTTACCACGCTTTCCAGACTTCGGCCCCGCTGCTCCACATCTCGGAGAATCCTCCGCAGGATCCGCACGTCGGCGTCCGTATCCACATAGATCTTGATGTCCATCTGGTCGCAGAGGGCAGGCTCTGAGAAAATCAGTATTCCCTCAACTACAAGCACTCTGGCAGGATTCACCGTCACAGTCCGGTCGGATCGGTTGTGTACGGTGAAGTCGTAAACAGGCACCTCAACACTTCTGCCTTCCTTCAGCTGCTTCAGATGCTCCAACAGCAGTTCTGTGTCAAAAGCATCCGGGTGATCGTAGTTCAGACGGCAGCGCTCCTCATAAGACAGTTCATTATGTGCTTTATAGTAACTGTCGTGGTGGATGACGGAGATATCATCCCGGAACGCCGCGACGATGTTCTCCGTCAGCGTGGTCTTGCCGCTCCCGGTTCCTCCGGCAATTCCGATTGTCAACATGTCCATCCTGCTCCGCCTCCCTGCCGTATTCGCTCACTGCGCAGAGCTGCAGCACCTTCTCCGCAGCGTTCCTGCCGCACCGTTCACTGGATTAATTGTAGCATACACACCCCGTTTGTCAACTCACTCCTGCCTCCTGAGCGCAACAGGCAGTTGCTTGTCAAATCCGCCGGGGAGAATTATAATGGAGCCATCCACAAAGAGAGGGGATTGCCGCATGAACGTACAGAATATTCTTAAATCACTGCGCGAGCAGCACGGCCTGACTCAGGAACAGCTCGCGGATCGGGTAATGGTCACCCGGCAGGCGGTGAGCCGCTGGGAAACCGGTGACACACAGCCGGGAACAGAAACGCTGAAGCTGCTGTCGCGGGAATTCGGCGTTTCTATCAACACGCTTCTGGGATCTCCCCGTGTTCTGGTCTGTCAGTGCTGCGGGATGCCGCTGAGCGAGGATGAAATGATCAGCCGGGACCCTGACGGCAGTTTCAACGAGGACTACTGCAGATGGTGTTATTCGGAAGGCGCTTTTGCCTACGCCACCAAGGCATCGCTGCTTGATTTCCTTGTCAGCCATATGCCAAATCCGGAAAACCAGACAGAGGCTGTCCGCCGGAGTGCCTATGACAGCTATCTTTCCACGCTGAAGCACTGGAAACACGATTAGCAGTTCTTCCGGCTCGCAGTTTTGCTATGATATGCCGCCCCTTGCGTTGTCTCCGCAGCGGCATACGCTATTCTCCCGTTCTCCCGCGCCATGCCGAAAATATAACGGTTTCCTGTCTTTTTGTTCATAGTTTGGTCATAGCTTTCCTCCTGAGGTGTGCTATAATAGAATAAAGGAGGGAGCGCGATGAACCTTCTGTTCCTTTTGACACCGAAGGCCAACCTGACCTATATCTATGAGGACTTCACCATCCGCCAAGCACTGGAGCGCATGGAGACAGGACGATATGCATCCATACCCATCCTCAAGCGTTCTGGCGAGTATATCGGCACTATCACGGAAGGAGATCTTCTCTGGGCCGTGAAAAACCATTATATGATGAATATTCGGGATGCGGAGGGCCACCCGGTGATGGAGGTTCCACGCCGGAAGGACTACAAGCCCGTGCCGGTCACTGCCACCGCGAGGGAGCTCCTGGATATGGCGGTGGATCAGAACTTTGTCCCCGTTGTAGACGACAAGGACAGCTTCATAGGCATCGTAACCCGGCAGCGGATCATGCGCTACGGGGTGGAGCAGTTCGAGAACCTTATAGCGGAATCAGAATAAGGGGCTCCTCGGAGCCTGTCGTTGCTCTGGAAAGCGGTTGCGAAAGCGGCCGCTTTCGTGTATAGTATGAACAGAAAACAAAGGGGAGGAACCTTCTATGAAACCGTCTGCCCGAATGCTCAGAAACGCTGCTCTCAGCCGCAGTCTTGCCGCCCGGAGCATGGTTCTTCTGAAGAATACCGGAGGCACTTTGCCCCTGACCGGAACACCGGAGGCACCGGAAACGGTCGCCCTGTTCGGCGTGGGACAGATCTACACTGTCAAGGGCGGCACCGGCTCGGGAAATGTCAACAATCTTAAAACCATTTCGCTGCTGGAGGGCATGATCGAAACCCCGGAAATACATGTGAACGAAGCGCTGGCACGAAAGTACCGGGCATGGGGCCTCGCCCATGAGAACCTCTGTGTTGAAGGTTTCATGGAGCCAAAGGGCTACTTCAACCCGGAAATGCCCCTGTCCGACAGCGAGGTGGCCGAATATGCCGGGGCAAGCAGCACCGCGGTCATGGTGCTGACCCGTGTGGCCGGAGAAGGCGCCGACATGCGCGCTGAACCGGGTATGATTTATCTGACCGCCGAAGAAAAGGCGCTGATGGACCAGATTACCTGTCACTTCCCACGGTCGGTGCTGCTGCTCAACACTGCAGGATTCCTTGAGCTGGGAGACTACGCCCGTAAATTCGCGGCGGTGTTGTTCATGGGCCTTCCCGGACAGGACGCCGGTGCGGCTGCCGATGTGCTCACGGGCAAGGTCCTGCCTTCGGGCCGCCTTACAGATACCTGGCCACTTCGCTATAACCAGTATCCCACCGCCGAGGAATTCAGTCAAAGGCACGGAAACGGGAATGTGAATGAGACCATGGGCCAGGTTCAGGAGCAGATCAACGTTTCCTACACCGATGATATCTTCGTAGGTTACCGTTACTTTGACACCTTCGGTGAGGATGTGCTTTATCCCTTCGGTTTCGGACTGGACTATGGCAAAACAGAACTCACGGCCTATTCCATGGCAGCCACAGGGGACGACATCACCGTCACCGTCACTGTTGAAAACACCGGGGAGATCTGGCCCGCCCGGCAGGTGGTGCAGGTCTATTCCTCCTGCCCCGCGGGGACTATGGAACAGCCGCTCCAGAAGCTCTGCGCCTTTGGCAAAACCCGGCAGCTGCAGCCCGGAGAGTCCGAAACCCTGACTTTAAAATTCCTGCTCAGCGACATGGCCTCCTTTGATGAAGCGGCCAGCCGTTTCGTGCTGGAAGCCGGGTACTACTTCATCCGGGTGGGCACCAGCAGCCGTGATACTGCTGTTGCCGGAGCTGTATATCTGCCCGAGGAGGTGACCACGCTGGTGCTCTCCGACCGTATGGGCCATGTGCCGGAGGGTTTTGCTCCCCTGTCCGCGAGGAATGTTTCCGCATTCACCTATCCCGGAGAAGCTGAAGAGCTGGCCTTTGCGAAAGCCCATGCCTTCCGGCTCTCGCGCCGGGAGTTCCGCACAAAACACCAGACCTACACCCGTCCGCCCAGAACAGTCTCCCGGAAGCGCGAGGGCCTGACGCTTCGGGATGTATACGACGAAAAGTGCTCCATCCAGGAACTGGTGGCCTCCATGGCTTCCTCGGATCTGTGCGCCTTGGTCTGCGGTATCGGTATGGACTTCTCCGGCATGCCGGATTTCGTGCAGAGTGACCCGGACTTTCACCCATCCTTTGACGGCATTCTCGGTGCCGGCGGCATGAAGGTGCCCGGCGCCGCAGGTGAGTCCGCCGACCTCTGGGAGAAGTACAGAATCCCGCCCATTTCCCTCGCGGACGGGCCTGCGGGCATACGCATCACCCAAAACGTCAGGGAGGACGGCGAGATTGTCCGGCACCAGTACTGTACCGCCTTCCCGGTAGGTTCTCTTCTGGCCTGCTCCTGGGACGAGGATCTGCTCCGGCAGTTCGGCGAAGGCATTGCGGCTGAAATGCTGGAATACGGCGTGGATGTGTGGCTGGCTCCCGGCATGAACATCCACCGCAACCCCCTGTGCGGCCGGAACTTTGAATACTTCTCCGAAGATCCGATGGTGTCCGGTATCTGTGCCGCAGCTATCACCGAGGGCGTACAGCGTTCCGGTATTGGCGTCACCATCAAGCACTTCGCCGGAAACAATCAGGAAACGCTCAGGGCCAACTCCAACGACATTGTCACGCAGCGGGCTCTGCGTGAGATCTATCTACGCGGATTTGAAATTGCCGTGAAGCGGGCGCAGCCCTACTGTGTCATGACCTCCTATAATGACATCAACGGTGTTCCCTCGGCCAACAACTATGACCTGACGACCGCCATTCTTCGGGATGAGTGGGGCTTCCAGGGCTTTGTCATGACCGACTGGGGCGGCGGGATCAGCCGTCCTCCTCTGAGTGTCTGCGCCGGAAACGACATGATTCAGCCCGGAGGTCCTTCCGTAGTGCAGGAGGTTGCCGACGCATTGGCCTCTGAGGCCGAATCCGTTAACCGCGGCCTGAGGCCTTACTCTGAGAAAATGACACTGGCCCATCTCCAGAGCTGTGCCATGCATATTCTGAATGTTGTCCTCCGGTGCAAAGGCATCCGTGATCAGCTGGCTTCCGCCGAATAACGCAACAGGCAAAAACACCCGACGGGTCTCCCCGCCGGGTGTTTCGTTATTTGAGCCTGCCCAGCAGGCCATACTCCGTCTGCTCTGTGATAACCACATCCCGGATCTGGTTCCGCAGGTTTTCTCCTTCGGCGGCAACCGGGATATAGTTGGGTGTGTGTCCGGTCCAGCGTTCATGCTCGTCCTGCTGTTCAAACAGCACCGGCAGCGTCCTGCCCAGAAACTGTGCTCTGTACTTCTCCCGCATTTCTCGTTCCACTGCTCCGGCTCGGGCTGCCCGGCGTTCTTTTTCCCCGTTGGAAACCTGATCGGGCATCTTTGCCGCGGGGGTTCCTGTCCGCCGCGAATAGGGAAATATATGCATGGCGGCAAATCTGGCTTTTCTGAGGAACGCCAGAGTAACTGAGAATTCCTCCTCCGTTTCCCCGGGAAAGCCCACGATCAGATCTGTGGTGATGGCACAGTCCGGGAATGCCTCCCGCAACAGGCGGCAGCTTTCCAGAAACCGCGCCGTATCGTACTTCCTTCCCATCCGCTGAAGTGTCTCGTCGCACCCGCTTTGAAGGGACAGATGAAACTGGGGACAGAGGTTCGGGAAGCTCCGCAGCGTCTCGCAGAAGCTTTCATCCACCGTCCGGGGCTCCAGGGATCCCAGCCGCACCCGCATCTCCGGCACGGCGCTGCAGATTGCTGCAATCAGGTCCTGGGGCTTTTCCCCGGTCTTCAAATCCCGCCCCCAGGAAGAGATCTCGATTCCCGTGACAACTACTTCCCGGTAGCCCATATCCCTGAGAGAGATAACCTGCTCCACTGCGTCAGGGATGGGCAGGGAGCGGACGGCACCCCGGGCATAGGGAATAATGCAGTAGGTACAGAAGTTCACACAGCCGTCCTCAACCTTCAGCATTGCCCTTGTTCTCTCTCCCAGCCCGCCAGCTTCCAGCTGTTCAAAGGTCTTCCTGCGGAAAGCATCGTCCACCTGAATACTGCGGACCCGGTTTTCGCGGAATAGTTCCATACGGTCTACAAAGGTCCCCCGGTCCCCGGTTCCGCCCACCACATCCACGGGCAGGGCATCCATATCCTCAGGCTTCACCTGAGCATAGCAGCCACAGACCCCGATCACCGCATCCGGATTGAGCTTTCTGGCCCGTCGCAGAGCGTTCCTGGATTTTTTGTCACTTACAGCGGTAACGGTGCAGGTATTGACTATATACAGATCGCAGGGTTCATCAAAGCTTCCGGGCTCATAACCCCGCCGCAGGAGCTCTCTCTCAAGAGCCTGGGACTCGTACTGATTAACTTTGCAGCCCAGCGTATAAATAGCAAATTTCATAGGCACTCCCGTTTTATAATTCAAGTATCCTCATTATAGCGAAAACACTGTCGGAAAGAAAGCCCTTTTTCCGGTGTCTCCTGTTTCCCCGGCTTCTTCTGGCTCCTCATTGCATTTTTTCCCGGGATATGCTACGATGGCAGTAATTGGAGGTGATGGATTTGCTGGACTTTCTCCATGACAAGAGCGAGAAGAAAGTGGAATATATTGAACTGATTTATGACCTGATTTTTGTCTATCTGGTCAGCAAAAACGGCGATCTGCTCCATGACATTCAAGGTGGCTTTATTACAGCAGGCGCCTACCTGACATATCTCGCGTCTTCCGTGGTGATCCTGCAGATCTGGTATTTCAGCTCTCTGTACATCAACCGCTACGGCGGAGCCAGTATCCGGGAGCATGTCGGCCTTTTTATCAACATGTATCTGCTCTATTTTATGGCAGGCGGCATCCAGGTGGATTGGGGCACCACCTATCTCCGGTACAATCTCGCCTGGGCTCTGATCCTTGTCAACCTGGCAGTACAGTACATCCTTCGGGTGCGGCTGGGTCCTCCTGTCACACCGAGGGAGCGGCACCATATCCGTCTGCAGACCATTATCCTGCTGGCTGAATCAGCAATCGTACTCATAACCATCCCGATTTACCAGTTCACCGGGCTGGCCTTTTCTCCCTGGGGTGCGGTGTTCGGGTTCGCCGCAGCCATTCTGACCCGTCGCGTGGATGCCCAGGTGCCCGTAGACTTTTCTCACCTGTCCGAGCGGGTGATGCTTTACGTGGTATTCACCTTCGGCGAAATGACTCTGGGCATTGCCGGTTATTTCAACAGCGAGTTCAGCGGCATGACTGTCTACTATTCCCTGATGGCATTTCTTCTGGTGGTCGGTCTTTTCTCCGGCTATGGTTACTATTACGACTATCTTGTGAACCGGGATCTGCATACCACCGGCACCGGGTATATGCTCCTGCATATCCTTCTGCTCCTGGCTCTGAGCAACATCACGGCCGCTCTGGAGTTCATGCGGAAGCCCAATGTGTTTCTGATACCAAAGACCGTTTTCCTGGTACTGTCCCTGCTGGTATATTTCCTGTGTCTGCTGGGTACCCAGCGCTTTGCGGTAAGGTATGTCGCTCCGGAAAGCCGTTTCTACTGGAAGCTCGGAGCCTGCTTCGCAGCATACTGTGTGATCATCGGCCTATGCTATACCCGGCCTATGATCAGCATGGCAGTTTCCGTTCTGTTCATCTTCCTGCAACTCTATGCCCTTGTGCATGTGGGCGTGAAGCGAGAAAATATTTAACAGAAATGAAAACAGCACCGCTGGCGGTGCTGTTTTTTTGTCATGTAAGCTTTTTCAGGAAGTTTCCGTCCACCTGGACGCCTTCATCGATGAGTACAAAAGCCTTTGGGTCCACTCTGTGCACGATGGATTTCAGCTGTGCAATCTCATACTTGCTGATGACCACCATAAGCACCGTCTCTTCGTGGCCGGTATAGCCCCCGTAGGCGCCCCAGCGGGTGATGCCCCGGTGCATGCTGCCCATCAGTTCAATCTCCAGTGGCTCCACTACCTCCATTTTTGTAATGATCAGTGCCTTGACATTGATATTTTGAATGTGGACCCGATCGCACATGAGGTTGCAGATTACCGAGTAGGTCAGAGAATAAATAACGGTCGGCACATCGAACAGTATCAGGCACACCGCATAAAGGGCCAGGTTGGCCGTAATGTTGATCCGCCCGATGGAATAGTTTCCTTTTTTCTGGATCAGCAGCATCCCCACCAGATCCATTCCGCCGTCACAGGCTCCCATCCTGAGGATTATCCCGACTCCGACACCGGATACAATTCCAGCTACCAGACAGTTGCCCAGTTTTTCCTCAAGAATGGGCACTTCCGGAATAGGAATCAGCGTCAGAATCAGGGTCATGGCGGATATGGTGAAGATGGTCTTGAAAAAGAATCTGCGGCGCATGGTGAAAAATACGATGATCAATCCCGGCAGGTTCAGCGCATAGTAAAAGATACCCGACAGATCCACCCTGCCCAGATCCAGTCCTGCATACTCCCGCAGGACAGTAGTCAGCAGCTGGGCGAACCCCATAAAGCCGCCGGAATACAGATGCAGTGGTCTGAGGAACAGATTGACGCCCAGTGCATAGACAACAGCGCCAAGGACGATTCCCAGCGCACGGGGCGCCTCCTCTTTCATCCATGGCCGCCGCTCGGCCTCCTGCTCCCGTTCATTGACCGCCTGAAAAACTGATGCCATGATATCCGCCTTTCCAAAGGGTTGTCCGTTCCCGGGCTGAACCGGGGTGTTTCTCAGTAGCGATACTATACCATATCCGTCTGAGAAATCAACCCCAAAGTTCCCGAGGCTCATAACACCGTGCGTCAGCTGTGTCCTCACGGGGCACTCCTGATGACATGTCCTGATTCTCTACTTGCTCAGAAATACCGCACATTTCTCTGCAGCCAGGTAGCCGCCGTTGACTGCCCACTGGAAATCAGAGAAGGCTTTCAGCCGGTGGTCTCCCGGAACACCCGCATTGGCCTGAACACCGGAAGCGTTGTCCCCTACAGCATAAAAGCCGGGAATCACGCCATTCCTGTCCGATCTGTATACATTCATGTCCGGATTTACCAGCACGCCGCCGAAGGCTCCGTCTGTGGCCATTTTACCGAAAATGGCATAGAACGGCGGGGTTACGATGGGCGTCATAAACCGGGATGCTTTGCCGAAGTCCTCGTCTATGCCCTTCCCGCACATCTCGTTGTAGTGGCGAACCTCATCCAGCAGGTTCTCCTTGTTGATCCCGGCAGCTTCTGCAAGTTCCTCCATTGTGTTGCAGACGAACAGGCTTACACCGTTGTGAGAATCCAGTTCCTCCTGAATGTCGGTACGCCAGCGCTTCATGTACTCACCTTCAACACCCCGGCGGGATCGGATGGACTGCTCCATGGCAGCCTCCAGTCCCGGGGTGTCATAGATCGTATAGAACATCCGGCGGGGCTGATAGACCACAGGGGCGGAACCCGCTCCCATCTTCCCCTCGTTGTAGAACCGCCGTCCATCCATGTTCACCGTCATCTGGCTTCCGGAAAGCTGTGCGTTGAACAGCGAAAACGTGAAGGGATGGTGCACCGGCCCGAAGAGATTGATGCAGAAGGCGTCGTAGTCCACAAACGCTCCGCAGCTTTCTCCCAGTTCTACAATGTCTCCGGTGTCCGTAGGGGCGGCGAATCTGTGTACCGGCTCGCAGTTCGGATTGTCCTTCCCCGGGAAGAACCACGGAATAAACCTTGCAAGCAGCTCGTCGTTGTGTGTATAGCTTCCGGAGGCAGCAATCACAGCCCTGCAGGCGATGTGGACCTCTCCGCCGGGATCGCAGGCAAGGACTCCGCAGACCGCACCGGTCTCGTCGGTCAGGATCTTCTTTGCCGCTGTCTCTGTCAGCAGCTCTATTCCATACTTGGGGAACTGCCGCACAAGCGTCTCAATTACAAAACTGCCGCCCTTGCCCGGGCCGATGGAGCCGTCGGTGCACTTCCGGTTGAAGAAAACCCGTTCCTCGGTGAGCGTGCGTACTTTGCGCCCGCCCATGTCGGTCTCTACCAGATAAGGCTGGACTTCAGGCATATGGATGAGCCAGTCGTTAAGACGGTCTCCGGGTTTCCGGGCATTTTCAATAAGTCTTTTGTCCAGCTTCTCCTGATAGCTGGTATCCCGCATGGGAGGCCCGCCCGCAGGTGCGCCGTCCGGACCGCCGGGACCTGCAGGCGCTCCGTCCGGTCCCCCTGGTCCCGCACCGGG
>JAEEGL010070807.1_pt1 | contig 23824 bp, 24 predicted proteins | sample 9134231 | NCBI WGS metagenome assembly JAEEGL01 (sample SAMN16246548, study PRJNA631951) | gut metagenome | biome: gut microbiome; feature: rumen; material: fiber-attached | host: Bos | place: Iran: Karaj | collected 2018-10 | reverse complement strand
TTTCGAAAGAGCATAGTCAGTGATGCTTACCAGTTCGATCTTGATTTTTTCCATCATCGTACTCCTCACATAAGGATATAAAACAATATTTTTCAATAAATGTCAATATGTTATTTGTATTTTACTGTGCATCGTTCTCATTATGCTTCCATTCGGTATATTCCATGGTGGTCTCCTTTACGCAGCATAGCGCCTTGCAATGTCTGCAATGATGTCGATGTCCGACACGTCGAAGATGAGACCGCAGGCTGCGAACTTGCCGCCCATCTTCTCGATCGCCTTGCGGGCGATGTCCGCCATCAGGTCGATGTCGAGCATCTTTTTGTCGTCCATCACGCCCAGCATCTGCATTGTCGGGACATACTCCTGCACGAGGTGTGCGCCCTGGCGCGCAGCAGCAATACCGAACATGTACGTGCCCAGCCGCTGGAGTCCCTGCGCCTTCGGCGCGATGGCCTCAACGGATGAACTGCCCCTGGCCGGTAATGGTCTGATTCATGCGGCGCGTCAAAGACGCGAGGGCGTGACCCAGCCGCTCGATCTCGTCCTTGCGCGCGCCGGTAAAATCCCTTTGCTTCAAAAACGGACGGTCAATGTTGGCAAAGCGATCGGCCTCCACTTCTTCGGCATACCTGGCCATGCGCCGCAGCGGTCTGGAAAGGTGGCTCACAAAGGGTATCCACCACAGAAACGACACTCCGAGTATGGCAGCGACCTGGATAAGAAGAAATTTAAAGTCGAAAAACAGCCCGCTGCCGTCAGGGTATTCCGACTCCAGAGCCACCAGCACGGTATGGATCTGCCGGCGCAGGATCGCAGCGATTGCCGGGTACTGTCCATCACGCGATCATTCTCACGGTTAATTGTGGAAGCGCAATGCGCCGTCTCCATATTCGGTATAGCCTTTCAGGTACCATATCCTTTCCGCAGGGCGCCCGCTGGAAATGAGCAGGTCGTATGCCTTGCCCGCGCGGATGCCGGACCTGCAAAGGATGAGAAGGGGGGCCGGCGGGACTTCGGAAAGGCGTTCCTGCAGTTCCTGCAGGGGGATGTGCACGGCTCCCGGCGCATGGCCGGCGGCAAACTCCTTTGCGGTCCGCACGTCCAGGATAGCAAGGGCCCCGTCCGGAAAACGCCTGAGGAGTTCAGACGCCTGCTCCGGCGAGAGCCTGCCGGAGCCTTCGGTCTGGACCTGGGTCCCCTGGATGTCCGTCAAAGGCCCGCGGGCCCATGCGGGCTGTTGCTGCGGGGCCATGAGGGCAAGGACTGCGACCAGGAGGAACGAAGCGAGTTTATTCATCATTGCAGCATCCCTGATGCTTGAAAATGGAGGCGTCATTGCCTGAGTTGCAGGGCCGGAACAGGGCCGACGCAGCATGGGGCGGCCGTCCTGCCCAGGCTCACTGCACCTCTCCTTTTTCCTTCAGCTCCTCATACCAGAGGGGGTTGTGATGCCTGACGTGATCTTCGGGCACATATCCGCTGAACATGGAGCGCAGTGCCGGCGCCTCTCCCGGGGCAAGGGCTGCCATGTAGATATGGATGGGCAGAAAAACAGCCATGACGGCGGCGCTGCAGAAATGGATGAAGATGCACCACTGCAGCACGTTTTCCGGCATGGAGTTACCGGAGAAGAACGCCATGACCACGCCGGTCGCTATGAGGGCAAGGCTGGCCAGCACGGCGATCACGGCCACGCCCCGCTGCCCGGCATTGTAGAAGCCCTGCGGCGGAAGGGCCGGATCGATGCCCATCTTCCTCGTCAGCTTTGGCCCTGCAACAAGCCAGAGCCCCTTCTTGACGCACCAGGTCAGATCGCTGCCGTAAAATTTTGAGATGCGTCCGAGAAACGGCAAGACGTCCTTCCTGCAGCAGAGGATGATGTACACGGCATAAACGGCAGCCCACACGCTGCCCACGGCGGCATGGGCCACGAGGAGGCCGCGCTCCCCGAACATCCCCTGCCAGAGGCCGACCCACCACTCACCGATGGGCTGCATATGTTCGTTGGCGAGGAGCGCGAATCCCGAGAACAGAAGGAAAAGCCAGCAGACGGCATTGAACCAGTGCATAAACATGGCTGTGCGGGTATGGCGGCGGATCATGCCTCATCCTCCTTGCCGGCATTGCCGGACCTGTGCTGCTCAGCGATGATTTCCTCGTCTTCCTTCTCGGACGACTTGATGAGCTGCCGCACGAACGTGCCTGTGAGCGCGGCCAGCACGGCGCCGCCGACCCATGTCACGCCCTTGGCGATGGGGCTGATGGCTTCCACCGGCATGCTGCTGCTGGCGCTTTCCGGCAACTGGGCCGGGACCGTGGCATCCAGGTAGGCAAGCGTGGGCCTGGCGCTGCTGTTCCGAGGGACGACATGCACTGCCTTGCGCGATGCAAGCAGCATGGCCACTTCGGAACCCGGGTCGTCGGCATCGCCGAATGCGCGGCAATGCACCGGACACACGGCGACGCAGGCAGGCATTTCCCCGGCAGGCGTGCTGCGGCGGCAGTAGTCGCATTTGTCCGCCGTGCCCGTGACGGGATGGCGGAAGCGCGCGTGGTACGGGCAGGCGTCTATGCAGCTGCCGCATCCTATGCAGCGCGAGCGGTCGATCTCCACGACGCCGTCCCTGCCCTTCCATGTGGCGCCCGTGGGGCAGGCGCGCACGCACGACGGATCGTCGCAGTGCATGCAGGCCCCGGGCTGGAATTTAAATCCATAAGGAGCGTCGACCACATCGCTTTCCAGCACCCAGTTGCGGGAGATCCCGTAGGGCACTTCGTTGCGCTGCTGGCATGCGATGACGCAGGCCTTGCAGTTCATGCATTTTTCCGAATCGATGACCATGACATATCGCGCCATGACTCGCCTCTCATATCTTTCTCAGGCGGCAGCCCGTGCAGTTATGCTGCGCGGAGATGCGGTCCCAGTTGTTGGGCAGGATGTCGCATATCGAATCGCCCTTGTTTTCCTCAAGCGGCGTGGTCCGGCAATAGTTCGCCGGCGTGAACACGGCGCCGGGAAGGACGTTTTCCGTGATGTCCACCCAGGCTTCCAGAGCTCCGGAGGTCGTTTCCAGCATGACGCGGTCCTTCTGCCTGAGGCCCAGTTCTTCTGCCGTCCTGGGATTGATCTGGACGAAGCGTCCATTGGAGAACTGTGCTATGGACCGGGCGTAGTTGGTCAGCGTCTGCTGCCAGTGCCAGAGCTGCTTGCCCTGGGTGAGGATGAGGGGGAACTCCTTCTTGCTGCCCTTGGCAAGGGGATGGCTCTTGGGGTAGTCCCACCGGTCCAGGCCGCCGAAGACCCTGTCCACCACAGGCATCTTCCCGCTGGCCGTCAGCAGCTTTCCTTCCGTGAACACGGTGCCGGTGCGTTCCTCGCCGCCTTCCTCGAAAATCGGCCAGGTCACTGTGGACTGGTTGCGCAGCCGCTCCATGGTGATGCCCTTCCACGACGGGACATGCTTCTGCATGAGCCTGATGATGTCTTCGGGATCCTTGAAGTCGGGGTAATGCTCCGGATCCATCCTGCGGCCGATGTCGCGGTAGAACTGCCAGGCCGGGACGCACGATCCCGGGGCCTGCACCAGCTTTTCGCGCCAGGCCACCTGGTTCTCATTGCCGTAGCCCAGGCCCGCACTTTCAGGGCCGAAAGTGGCCGGGATGAACAGATGGGAGACCTCGGATTCCTCGTCGAGGAAAAAGCCCATGTGCACCACGAAGGGCACGTTCTGGATGGCCTTGCGCACGCCCTTGGAATCGGGGTAGCGGCGGTAGCTGGAATTGAGGAACAGGATGTCCAGGTTCTTCTTTTCCATGGCCATGCGCAGGCGGCGGAAATTCATCTTGGGCGTTTTGTTCTCCCCGAAGAAATGGTCCACCAGTTCTTCCGCGCCGCCGGGCTTGCCGCTCTGGAAGGTCAGCATGCCCTTGTCATTGCCGATGAGGTTGTCGCGCAGGGCCTGCAGCAGGATGATGGCGCGGTCCGTGACCACGCCGTTGGTCTGCCGCGCCAGGGAGCCGCCTATCCATATCACGGTGCTTTCGCTTGCCGCAAGCGTTTCATACAGCCCGGTGATCTGGTCCCGGGTCAGCCCCGTGACGCTCTCGACCATTTCGAGCGTGTATTTTTTGACCTGCGGGGCCAGGTTGTCGAAATCGTCGATCTGCGAACGCGCCCTTTCTTCGTCGTAAGCGCCTTTTTCCAGGATGTAGCGTATGCCGCCCAGGGCGAGCACGCCGTCCGTGCCGGGCATGGGGCGCAGCTGCTCGTCGGCCCACATGCTCGTGCGCGTGCGGCGGGGATCGATGTAGATGACTTTCGTGCCGTTCTCGCGGGCCAGCTTGACCCAGCGGATGTACGGCGGGTACTGGTCGTTGACGTTGGCGCCCCAGAGGACGAGCGTTTTAGTCCTGACGATATGGTCCACCTGGAGGGAGCCGCTGTTCACGCCGATCATCAGCCCCAGCATGTTGGACGCCGTGGACACGCAGGTCTCCCCCGGAGGCATGGCGTGCACGCAGTTGATGGTGCGCAGGGCCATCAGCGCGGCGATCTCGGATTCGAAGCAGTCCCAGAGCGGCATGGTGATGGCCGCTCTCGCCCCCGCCTTGTCGCCGTATCTGGCGTTGAGTTCCTTCATTTTCCGCACGGTGAGGTCAACGGCATCTTCATACGTGATGCGCTTCCACGAGCCGTCGTCCTGCCTGAGCATGGGCTCCGTGATGCGGAAAGGGCTCTCTATAAGCTCGAGCATGGACATGCCCTTGGGGCACATGGCGCCGCCCGTCCAGTGGTTCTCCTTATCTCCCGTGATGCTGAGCACCTTGTTGCCCTGCACCTTCGCCTTGTACGTGCAGCGCACCTGGCAGAACGGACAGTAGCCTTTGACCTCGCTAAAGGCCCCCCCCTGCGGCGGGACATAGCCCATGGCCCCGGAATCACGGGGAGATGCGATGGCCGCGCCTCCGGCTGTGAGGGCCGCGCTCAATTTGAGAAAGCTTCTTCTGCTCAACGCGTTCGGCATGATGTCTTTCACCTTTTGCGGTTTGGATGATGCTCCGTTTGTGTGATGCCAAGTTTAGACGGCGGAACATGTTTCCGCAACTGCCCTGCTGTAAAAAAGTGTAAAAAAAATATGCCGGGTTGTTAAATGAGCATAGCATGGAAAAGACTGCTCCCCGGCTGGGGAGCGGTCTTGATGTCAGGAACGTTCATCTGCCATGGGCAGGAGTTACTTGGCGCCGATGGCTTCCCTGTAGAGCGCCGGGTAGACGCCCTTGAAGAATGCGGCCATGGAGCGGCAGGCGGCGCCGATGGCGGCGTCGATATGCTTGCCCTCGGAACGGCCGGCCAGGTTGTCGGTCCTGCCTTCGGCATTCTCGACATGCCAGGCCTTGATGGTGTCGCCTTCCATGGCGTCGATGACGATCTTGAAATAGCCGTCGGGGCCGTTGAAGACGTTGTTCTTGGCGTCCAGTACGATCGGCTCTGCGTTCTCGATCACGATCTCATGGATGAAGCTGCAGGAGGCGCAGGTCTCGGGGCGCACGATGAAGCGGTCGTCAGAGATCCACTTGTCGCCGGCCTTCACGCAGATCACGTCGCTGTAGGCAACGAGAGCGACCTTGCCGTCGGCCACGATGCCGCCCTTGTTGTAGATGTTGGCATGGACGACTTCCTTGCCGTCGGCAGACTGCGCATAGAGCTTCCTGCAGACGTACCTGTTGCTGGGCAGCTGCTTGAGTTCATCCTTGGAGGCGCCGATCTTCTTGGTGACCACGCCCTTGCCGTCCGTGATCTTGAGGGTGGCGCCATCGGCATCGACGCCGGCGACTTCGACGGTCGCCTTGCCGATCTTGAAGCTGTCGCCCTTGACGTACAGGCCGATCACGGGATCATTGGGTGAGATGAGGGCCATGGTCGTGCGGGGCACAACGAGCTCCTTCACCTTGGCTTCCGTGGGGGACAGCGATTCCACGGTGACGGAGGAGCGCCCGACGGAAACGTGCTTGATCCCCACGATGAGCGGCCTGGTGTCCTTGATCTCGGCGCCAGGCGTGCTGCCGGGTCCGAAGGCGGTCCCGTCCTTGTCATAGCCGTCGGAGACATAGGACACGATGTCCTTTCCCGCCATGATGTAGAAGGGCTGGCCATAGGCATTGCCGGTGGCCTTGATGAAGCTGATGGTGGCGCTGTCCGTGCATGGCGCGGAAGGATGCGGCGATCTGCATGCCGGGCGCCAGACTGAGGCGGGCCCCCGTGCGGGCCGTGCACAGGATACGGAGCAACAGGCCGCTGTCCGTCCGTAGCGTGATGCGCGCGCAGCAGCGCGTCCGCTTCACGTCCTGCACTTTGCCGCGGAAGCAGTTATGCCTGCCTACGCCCTGCTCCTGCTCCCAGCCGAGGATCTTCCTGCGGGCTTCCTGCAGGACCGTGCCGCCGGGGTCCGCTCCGCGGCCAAGCATGTAGGCGACGGCTTCCTGGGCCATGCCCATGCGCAGCAGTTCGCTTTCCCGAGCGCGGCGGAGCATGCTCGGATTCACGCGGAACGTAAGCCCCGCATCCCTGCCTCTGGCTTCGAAAACGCGCCTCACATAGCCCGGATCCATGCGGCACAGGCGTCCCTTCTCGCGCAGGACGAAGGGGGATACGCTCAGTTCCTCCAGCTTTTTCATGGAACGCGGAGAAAGCGGGATGGTGCGCTTGCCGTGCACGCCGGCGATGGCCTCTCCGGTTGCCGCGTCCAGGTCATTGACATCGTCAAAGCAAAAAGCTTCTCCGGAGCGCATCCCTGTAAAGCGCAGGAGCAGGCAGAGGAAGAGCATGCGCGTGCGCGAGCAGCGCTGCGCGGCACCTTCGGCTTCTTCACGCCATCTGTAAAACGCCATGAGGAATCGGCGAAGTTCGTTTTCGTTCATCGGGTATCGCAACGCTCCTGCCGGAATCCTTCAGGACATGGCCCGGGATCAGGCAATTCGGCACCGGGGTGCACCGGCAGCGCGTTCCGGCAATGTTCATGGAGGAGGAAGACGTCCTGCGGGGTATTCAAGTTGAAAAACGGAAGCGGATCGACGATGGGGATGAGCCATTGCCGTTCCGGAGGGATGGCCGCGTACAGGCCGTACCGTCCGCCGGCGAGAGAGCGCTCGATGAACGGCAGGCTTTCGGGCTCCCACACGCTGACGAGCGTCTCGACGCGGCCGTCCGCATGACGGAAAGCCGTCCTCAGCGGACGCTGCGCTCCCCCGCTCCGCAGGCGGCCGTGTTCCCGCAGCAGTATGGAAAGGACGGAACGCTCCATGAGCGGCAGGTCGCAGGAAAGCAGGAGCGTTGTTCCGGGCCATTTGCGCAGGGCGGCGGCCATGCCGAAGATGGGGAATGTCTGTTCATGAGGCTGGTCGGCGACGATGGCCGTTCCCCGGGGCAGCCTTGAAGCGATCTCTCCCGCCTGCTCTTCCCTGCACGAAACGGCTACACGGCTCACGCCGGGCAGGCCCTGCAGCAGGGAAAAGCTCCGCTGGAGCATGTCGCAGGAGCATGACGGCGGCACAAAGCGCAGCTTGTCGCTGCCAAAGCGCGATGAGCGCCCGCCCGCAAGGAGGATAGCGCTGACCCCGGCCATGCTACTTGCCGAAACCGCATCGCGGATAGGTGCATGTCCCGCATGAGCGGCAATAGCCGCCTTCGCCCCACCGGGACAATTCGGCGCGGGTGATGCGCCTCCCGGCAAGAAGGCGCGGCAGGATCAGGTCGAACGCTGTATTCCGGAAAAAGAGGGCGCATGCCGGCACGCCGATGACCTGCATGGAGACGCCCCCGCTTTCGATGCGCCCGACCATGGACATGGTACCGGGGAGGACAGGCATCCCGTACACCATGTCGGTGAGGCCTCCCTTCAGAAGCGCTGCGCGGGTCACGTCTCCCGGATCCACCGACATGCCGCCGGTCGTGACCAGCAGGTCCGCGCCGCTCTCCCGCATGCCGCGAAGGGCGTCCACGATGAGTTCCTCGTCATCAGGCACGATGGCACTGCGCACGATGCGGCAGTTATAGCGGATCGCCTTGCTCTCCATGAGCGGGATGAACTTGTCTTCCACAAGCCCGTTGAAGACCTCCGTGCCTGTGACGAGGACCCCCATGCGCGCGGAACGCATGGGCAGCACCTCAAAAAGCGGCTCCCGGCCGAGGACGTCAAGCGCGGCCGCAAAATGCTCCTGTTCCAGAAACAGCGGGATGGCCCGTGTCCCAGCAAGCTTTTCGCCTGCCTCAACGATCGTCCCGTCGTGCATGCAGGCGCACATCACGTCGGGCACAAGGTTGAAGCGCCGCAATTTTTCAGCATCCACCGTAAAAAGCCCGCCTTGCTCCGCGATAAAGTCTATCTTGCCCTCGCGGGGAGGCAGGGAATAGCGCACTCCTCTCCCCGCCATGCGCTTTGCAAAGGATTCTGCGGCATGGTTCTCGTTCACGGCCTCGCCGCCGGCACCGGGCTGGACGCCTTCTTCCTGGACGGCGACGGAATAGCACCCTATCTGCTGGAGGCGGCACAGGTCGCCCGGGAGCACCGTCTGCCCGGACGAAAAAGCAGGCCCCTTGGACTCGCCGGGGACGATGCGCGTCATGTCATGCACGAGCTTCTTCCCGACGGCTTCCTCGGCAGTGACGATGCGCACCCCGGGAACGGCCTGCCGCTTTTCCCCGTGCCCGCCGAGGGGATGGTAATAACCCTCTCCCTGGCAGGCGCGGCAGAGAGGGCCGTCGGCGGCGGGGTATCCCTCGCCGCAGCCCGGGCATATGGCGACCGGGATGGATCTCTTGCGGCCCAGCAGCTCGGGAAAGACCGTCACTTCCTGCACGGTGCAGACGGAATCGCCGGCCTCCTCTATCTCGCGCAGCAGGCGGTCCGTATCCTGCTCCTTCTTCGGGATGGTCTTCATCAGCCAGCCATAGTACTCCGGCCATTTCCTGAGCTTTTCAGGCGACACGCCGACGCGCACTCCCCTGCCGGTGTATTTGTCGTACAGGGTGACAGCGTAGCGGCCGAGCTCCCGGACTTTCAGCCGGTTATTGCCCATGCTGCACAGCGAAAGCAACTGCACTGCATCAGGGAGGCATTTGCCGGTCTCCGATATAGCCTCGAAGAGCGTCCCTTCCGGGAGATGGCGCTTCGCAAGCGCGACCATGTACCCCCCCAGCAGGAGCCCCGGGGCGGCATAGCCGTGAAAGCGCTCTGCGAGCTGCTTGAAACCCTCAAAGGAATAGTGATCAATGTCCATTCCCCAGATATATATACAGGACAAGAGGAAAAGCAAGGATGCGGATCCTGCCGGAGTATGTGCGGGTGCAGCCATGGATAATGCGTTGCTTCAATGCTGTTAAAAAGCATGCGGCGAAGGACTGACGGAAACACAGGACGGGCACGGGTTCCCATGGTGCCGGATACCGTACACCCCTTTCTTTTGCCTGACTCACACTGATGCCGTCGCGCATAGCGCTCTCTGAGGGGCGGGACTGTTTCATCTTTCACTGCCACGAACCCAAAAAGGCGCGGTCGTACGGCCGCGCCTGGTATGTTGGTGATATTGCCTTGCAAGGCTGGTTACTTAGCCGCGGGCAGTTCCTTGATTTCCTTGGCGACGATCCTGGGCACCATGGTGAAGTTGCCCCAGATCCAGGATTGCTTGCCGGGACCGCCTGCGACGAAGAAGCGTATGGACTTGGGATTTGCCCAGCGAGGCAGGATGGTATCGCGCGTCACTTCCATGTCCTTCGGGGGCACGCAGCGGTCAGGAGAATAGAAGTAGAAAGGCATCTTTGCGGTTTCGACCACAAATTTCTGCATTTCCTCAACTGTTTTGAAGTCCTGGTAGAGCGTTGCGGCGTGCTCCGGACAGAGGACAATGAGATTCTTGTTCACGCTGTTGGCCGGAGTATAGGGCTTTGACGCATCGGCAAAGCAGCTTCCGATGCCGGCCGGCGTGGCAAGCGACCCCAGGGAGAAGGTCGTCAGCAGACCCTTGCCGGTGCGATTGTTGTGGTCAATGTTGCCGTTGCCCGGATAGCATCCGAAAATGGCTACGACGCTTTCGCCGTTCTTAAATCCCTCTTCTTCGGCCAGAGTGGTCTTCCAGGGATTGCTCCTGGCATTTTCCACATAGACATGGGTTACAAAGTCCGCAGGCGAGCCATGCGTGCTCTTGTCGATGTTGGGTTTGACTGATCCGCCCACGACATCGCCGACGAGGTTGACAAAATATCCGAGGGCGTTGGTCACGTCGTTGAGGGGACCGCTGGTGCCGGTGCCGCTGTTGAGTTTGAGCTGCTCGACCACAGGTCCGGAAACGAGCACGACAGGAACGGTGGGAGCCGTCGTGGTGGAGGTGCCGAGCCAGGCTGAATCCGGATCAGCCATAGCCTCTGCCATGGCAAGGAGAAGAGGCATGTGCTCAGGCTGAGCTCCGGCCATAACGCCAAGGACTGCAACCAGTTCCACGGTGAGAATGCCGTTGCGAGGCGGCACGACCCAGATCTCTTCGGAAGGATCGCGCTGCGTGCCTTTCAGCATTGCAGCGACCTTATCCACTGTGGGCGGCACGATCGGGATGCCGAGAGACCATTTGCGGCTGGCGAACAATTTGTTCACGTCCGCATAGGTGCCGTTGAATTTGAATACTCTTGCAGGATAGGAAGCAGCCTGTTTAACGGCGTTTTCTTTCGAAGGCTTCCATTCGATGGCAGCCTTGACAATGTCGTCAAAGGCCTTGTCGATCTTTGCGTTGACTTCTGCAACGGGAAGCATGCCAATGGGATGCGGTACGACCGCGAAGCTCAGATCCGTGAGCCCCTGGCTTTTCTGCGTGCCGCGGGCGAGGGTGATGAACTGATCCGTCGCGATGGTGACGGTGGGGATGCCTTTCTTTTCAAGTCCGCACTGGTCAACTACCAGCCATGAGGTGCAGCTGCCTCAGTCGCACTGAGAGGCTATGACCAGGTCAGGTTTTACGGCCGCCACGGCGTCAACGATTTTTTTGGAGATGGCGGGCGTGCCGGAAATGGTGTTCAGGGACGCGTCTTCATACGTTTTTACAATCTTGATGGTGGGGTACTTCTTCACCAGAAGGTCCGCCAAATGGTCAAGGACGACATTGCCGTTGTTCTTGCCGTTCCAGCGCAGAGCCACTGTCTTGCCTTCGAGTGCCGTAATGCGTGGAGCGGGATCGATAGCCGATTGCTTGATCACACCCGTGGGCGTAACCAGCTCCCATTCCTGTACTTGTTCGGCAGCCTGGACAAGGGGCGCACCGAGAAGCAGTGCGGCACCAAGCGCCAGGAATTGAGAAAATTTCAACATGGTCTGTCTCCTGTCAGATTGTTGCTGGGCAGCACCGCCCGGGAAATGACAATATCACCTGCGTAATTTTGTTTTTTTTTTGATAAAAATGTAAAAGGTTATTTTACGATGCCATCGCCTCCATCCTCCAAAAAAATGCAAAAGATGCAGGCCGAAGGTCAGGATGGACTGTGGGCATCGATTCAAGGCATCTTGCATGAAGAGAGCTGCGTAAGCGCCGTGGAAAAGGTGTTGCGGCGTTTCTGCCTTATCATCTTGATTGACAGACGTTTTTAAGTAATGTAATGAAAATGTAATTTGAATGTTAAATTTTCTCCCTTTGTTTTTTCGCGCACTGCAACGTCCCGTCCCCCCGGATGCCGTGGCTGAGCGGCGGCACGGAGCGTTCCGGGAAAATGACACGGAGAATTTCAGGGTATTTCAGACCGTAAGAGGAGGAAGAAGATGAGGAAGATCGTTTTTTGCCTGGCGCTGCTGGCTGCGCTTTCGTTCAGCGCGGGAGCGTACGCGGCGGAAAAGCCCAACCTCAACACCGTCACTCAGGAAGAGCTTGCATCTGATCCCGCCATCGGCGCGGAACTTGCGAAGAAGATCGTGGAGTTCCGCAGCGATGCCGGCGATTTTGCCAGCTGGGACGATGTAAAGGGCATTGAAGGCATGACTGACGCCCTGCTTAAGCAGCTTGAGGAAAAATTTCAGATCGTCGGCGTTGAGGCGGTAGACTGCAACTGCTGACAGGGCGCTGCTTGTACAGCAGCCATTGATGAATGGATTTCATCATTCCGAGGGGATGAATCCCCTGTCCCTCCTGCCGAATTGGGGAGGGCGCAGAACCTCCCTGCGGCGAAGGCATGAGGCGGAATGCCAACCTATGGAGGCAACATGCAAAGGCGTGTTTTCAGCATCCTGGCGGGGCTTTCGCTGGTCCTGTCGATGACTGCCGGCGTGAGCGCAGCGCTTGCCGCAGCCGTGCCTGCCCCTGAGGGCAGCGCGGTGGCCAAGTCGCCCGCGAAGAATGCCGCTGTCGTCGCCAAGCTCGCGGGCCTCGTCAACAACAGGCACGAAAAGACCTTCCTTGGAAAGGACTGTGCGATCAATGACGGCATCGTCATCCGCCAGAGCTACATCAAGGACGGAAAGATCATCATTCCCGTCGAAGGTCTTTACACAACGGCCCGCACCGGCAACTTCTATCCCTTTGATAACGAGCCCATCACCATGGCGGGCAAGCTTTACCGCGTCATCGTGCATCGCTACGAGCGCGATATCGTCCGCGACGTGAAGATGAAGAAGGGCGACTACATCCCCGTCAATACCGCGAAGAGCCGCGGCTGGGAGCTCTCCAGCTTTGAAGGCTGGGCCACCTACGGCTTCAATGATGCCTACGGCGCAGTATTCAAGGTCGTCAAGACGACCGGCAACTACTACGGCTCCACCTTCCCGGTGAAGTTCGGCTCCGCGATCACCAACGACGCCGCCGACGGCGGCCTGGTCAACGGTTCGAAACTGGCCGCCGGCATCTACGTTCCGGACGAAGAAAACGGCCTTTCGCGTTTTGACTACGGCGCCAACGTCGCCACGGTGGGACGCTCCCACGTCGTCGTCGACCATGCCGACCCCGATGGCACCGTCTATGTCAAGGAACTGGCCACGGACAGCCTTACGGACCTGTTCATCTCTCCCACTGAGCCTGTGCGCGGCACCTACGCTGAGGGCGACGAGTTCGCCATCGGCGATGCGAAGGTCAAGGTAGGCAAGATCAGCGGGGAAAGCGTTGACATCGCCATCACGTCCAAGTCCGGCGAAGTCACCAGGAAGACCGTTTTCATCGATCCCAAGAACGGCAAGTGGCTTGTCCAGTCCATGGTGGAGCTGGACAAGTGCTACCTCGTTTCCAAAGACGGCAGCACCCTTGTCCACCTCGACATCCGTCCGGGCAATGCGTTCCATGACGGCAAGGTCAATCTTGTGGCATACACCGACGTCTTCGACGTGCAGGACGGCAACGATTGGAGAACCGATCCGCGCTTCCGTGTGCGTCCCGAGGGCTGAGCGACCTGCTCTTATCCGCACGAGATCATGATCGCCAACAAAGAGGAGATCGTGCTCGACGGCGGAGCCAACAACGTGTTTGTTGGTCCTGACGGGCAGTTCAAGGTTGTCATTGACGAATTTGACGGAACACTCGTGAAAGCCTGGCATGTTGAGACCGCGCGCGGCAAGACGGCGAACTTGTCCACACGCTCCGGCGGCAAGCACATCGACCTTGTCATCGGCAAGGCCTGCCGCTCCACCGTTCACTTCATCAGCCGCTGGTACAATGCCATGTATGATGAATTCCTGAACGGGAAGGATGTGTTCAAGTAAAGGATGACACGGGAGTCTGCGATCCCTGTTGACCGGCCGCGCCAGAAATGGCGCGGCTTTCTGTTGAAGAAGGTGCTGTCCCACGAAGGAATAAAGCTTCATGGGCAGTCCCCATATTGCGCCGGGCGAATAGTTTCTTCAGCCCGGGATATCCCTTTCGAACACCTTCCCATGGAAATTCCTATACGTTGTAAAATATACAACCTCCTGTTTACTGCCAGGAATTTTTTTCAGCGAACGGGTCAGTCACCACTATGACGGCGGACATTCTTCATTGTTCGAAAATCCTGGACGTCACCTTCCATTCCCATAAAAACACGCTTCACTAAAAAGGCAAATTTCGGCAAAATAGTCTTGGGAAGACGACAATAAATGGAGCAGCGAGGTGCAATATGTCAGTTGTCATGGGCACGGCAGGACACATCGACCACGGTAAAACATCGCTTATCAAGGCATTGACCGGGACAGACTGCGACCGCCTTGAAGAAGAAAAAAAGCGCGGCATCACCATTGAACTCGGATTTGCCTTTTTTGCTCTGCCAGACGGATCACGCCTTGGCATCGTTGACGTCCCCGGTCATGAACGCTTTATACGCAACATGGTTGCAGGAGCAACGGGCATAGATTTCGTGCTCATGGTGATCGCGGCCGACGAAGGGGTGATGCCGCAGACGAGGGAGCATCTTGAAATATGCTCTCTTTTGGGCGTGCGCGAAGGGATCATCGCCCTTACCAAGTCCGACATGGTCGATGCAGAGATGCTCGAACTGGCTAAGGAAGACGTGACTGAGTATTTCAAGGGCACCTTTCTTGAAAATGCTCCGGTCATACCTGTTTCTTCCGTTACAGGAGAGGGCCTTCCCGCGCTTCGTGATGCCATTGCCGCCAAGGCTTCCATGCTACAGCCCAGACATCACGGCGATATTTTCCGGCTGCCTGTCGACCGCGTTTTCAGAATAACCGGCTATGGAACGATCGTGACCGGCACGCTCATCTCCGGCAAGGCCAGCGCCGATGACGAGATGGAAGTTTTTCCCTCGCATCTGCTGACGCGCATCAAAAGCATCCAAAGCCATGGGGAGGATGTCGCACAGGCGTATCCCGGGCACAGGACTTCTTTGAATCTTGCCAGGCTGGAGGTCAAGGATATCCATAAAGGTGACGTCATTGCCAGGCCTGGCTCGCTTTTTCCTTCGGACCGCTGGATCATCTCGCTCACCTGCCTCTCTTCAGCAAAGCGCGGGCTGAAGCAGCGGGAAGAGGTGCATTTTCATCATGGCACGCGCGAAGTCCAGGCCCGCCTGTACTTCGCCGACCGTGATGTGCTGAAGCCTGGAGAGACAGCCCTGGCCGAAGTTCGTTTTGAAACGCTGATGGCAGGAATATTCGGCGATCATTGCGTAGTGCGCATGTTCTCTCCGCTGCGTACGACTGCAGGCGGCATCGTGCTCATGCCTGCTCCGTATGCGGCCAAGCTGAAAAAACTTTCCGTCGCGATGCGCGATCGGCTTTTACAGGCCCCCAATGCCGAACCGGAAGAACGTGTTCTTACCCAGGTCGAGTTCTGCGGTCTTGAGGGAGTCAACTGGGAAAAACTGCTGGCATTGACATGTCTGGAAGAGAAAAAACTGGACAAGGCGATCCAGGCGCTTTCTCGGGACCATCGCGTTTATTGCTTCCACAAAAGTTCAAGGTCCTATATCTCTGCTGATGCTCTTGAGCATTGGAAAGCGCGTTTTTTAGACCGTGCGGCAGAGTTCCACAGCCGCAACCCTTTGCTTAAGGGCATGCCCCGCGGTTATCTGTTTGGCGGCGCCGCAAAAGGAGTCAGCCCGCAGGTCGGCATGTTCGTCCTTAATCAGCTTCTAAAGGAAGAGAAGCTTGCAGCGGCAGATGACATGCTGCGCCGCTCTGACTTTTCCGTGGAGATGCAGGTAAATGAAGAGGAACTTGCTTCACGGGTGCTGGCTGCGCACAGAGAGACGCCTCAGACGCCTCCCATGCTCAGGCATTTTCTCGAATCGGAGAATCTCACGCAAAAGCAGGTCGGACCGGTGCTGAAGATGCTTCAGCAGAAAGGCGAGCTTGTTAAGATCAACAATGATCTGTATTATGATGCGTCTGCCCTGGCGGGGATCAAGAACGACGTGAGGGCATGGTTTGACACGCATGCCGACATGACGCCTACGGACTTGAAGGAACTCACCGGCCTTTCCCGCAAGTACGTCATTCCTCTCCTGGAATATTTTGACAACTCACACTTCACCTTTCGCGTGGGCAATGAACGTAAGCTCAGCAAGGCGCACTCATAGCAGGAATACGCTGAAAACCATCTTAGAATTCGCTGAAGCAGCAAGGATCACCTATTGACGTCCGTCAGCATTATTGTTTATCTGAGAGATGGAAGCGCATCGTAACCGGTGTTGCGCCTGGTCTTCAAAACCAGTGATAGGCCGAAAAGCCTATGGCAGGTTCGACTCCTGTGCGTTTCCGCCAACGGTTGCTTCCAGGCAGGTCGGGATCCCTGACCTGCTTTTTTTGTTGGTCCGCGTAATCATCTGCCTTCCATGGCCGAAAGCACGCATTCCGGCCTAAGCGGGCGCAGGGAGCGTTTGGGAGATGCGGGATGATTATCAGCATTGCGCATGTTCGCATCCGCATGCTTTCATCCGTTCCGTTCTTTTTGCTTCGTAAGGGCATGTTCCATGGAAAAAATTTCAGGAGCGGCAGTTTGTTATTTTTTGTAAAAAACATTAAATTTACCGCATAACGTATTGAACTATGCAACGAATGGAGTTAATATGATTCTACGATTTACTGGTATGGGGCACCATGTTTACAGGTATGGCTGCAATGCGGAAAACAGCGTTGTTGAGTAAAAATATGTCTTCCGGCTTTACCTGACGTCCAGCGCAGATGGAACTGGATGTTCTCTGTTGCCCTGGTGTGAGCGACACCGCGTGATGATGCGCGGGAAGTCGTTTCCTTTATTCCATCTGCGATCAGAAAAGCGTTTTGCAGCGGCAAAACGCTTTTTGCGTTTTACCAGACAGTGCTTCCAAAACCAGACGCCAACACGCTGCGAACCCCTTTTTCAGACTGCACGCCACGCCCCAGAAACAAAGGAGTATGAACGTGAAAGAAAAAAATCTGCTGGCGACAAACACCGGCATCGTCATCGTTGGACTGATCATAGGCGCGGCCGCCATCCTGCTGCAGAAGCTCGGCAACCCGGGCAACATGGGCATCTGCGTGGCCTGCTTTGAGCGCGATCTTGCCGGCGGCCTCGGACTGCACCGCGCAGGCATCGTCCAATACGTCCGTCCTGAGATCATCGGCTTCGTCCTCGGCTCCCTCGCCATGGCCCTTGCCGCAGGCGAATTCAAGCCGCGCGGCGGATCTTCGCCCATCACGCGCTTCATCCTCGGCATCATTGCCGCCATGGGCGCGCTGGTCTTTCTCGGCTGCCCCTGGCGCACCATCCTCCGCCTTGCCGGCGGCGACTGCAACGCGCTGCTGGGCATTGCCGGACTCATCACCGGCATCGCCATCGGCACCGTCTTCTTCAAAAAAGGGTATTCCCTTGGCGGAAGCGTGAAGCAAAGCACTCTGACAGGCTGGATGTTCCCTCTGCTCATGGCGGGCATCCTCGGGCTTGCCCTCGCTTTCCCCCAGATTGCCGGACAGCCTTCCAACGGGCCCCTCTTCTATTCGCAGAAAGGCCCCGGTTCCATGCATGCGCCCTTCCTCATCTCTCTAGGCGTCGCCTTCGTCATCGGAGCCCTTGCGCAGCGCAGCCGCTTCTGCACTATGGGCGCATTCCGTGACCTCATCCTCTTCCGTTACACGCACCTCTTCCTCGGAGTGCTTGCCATGTTTGCCGCTGCCTTTGCAGCTAACCTCATCGTGGGCGGCTTCCATCCGGGATTCGCCGGACAGCCCATCGCCCATACGGACGGCCTGTGGAACTTCTGCGGAATGGTCACTGCCGGACTGGCCTTCGCCCTTGCCGGCGGCTGCCCCGGACGACAGCTTTTCATGGCAGGTGAAGGCGACAGCGACGCCGCCATCTTCGCCTTGGGCATGGTGGCCGGCGCCGCCATGGCGCACAACCTCGGCACGGCAAGTTCCGGCACGGGCATAGGGGCCTATGGCATCCACGCCACTGTCATCGGCTTTGCCGTCTGCCTGCTCATCGGCTTCTGCAACTGCAAAAAAGCGTAAGCTTTAAAAGGAGAACGCTATGCTTATCGACGCCCGCGGGCTTTCCTGCCCGCAGCCCCTGCTCATGGTTTACCCGCATCTTCAGGGAGCGGAAAATATCGACGTGCTCGTGGACAATGCCACCAGCCAGGAAAACATCAGCCGCGCTGCGGGCAAAAACGGATGGAACGTCACGGTGAAAAAAGAATCCGCTGATGAGATCCGTCTCGAACTGCGCAAATAATGCTTGGTTTCTTCAAAAAATTCCTTGGGGACGCTGGACAAGCGCCCCTGCAGGACGGCAGCCCCATGGAGCTGGGATTCCTGATTTTCCAGCATACGGGCGAAGTCATCCGCGCAGAGCAGGTGCTGCAGAGGGCGGGCTTCCCCGTGGAAATCAAGGGACCGCCTCCGCAGTTGCGCACCGGCTGCGACATGGTGCTTGTCTTTCCCCTGATGAAGGAATTCGCCGTGCGCCGCGCACTCGAGCAGGCAAACCTCAGACCAGAAGGAGTCGTCCCCATGAGCGGGGAAATGCCGGATCCTGTTTCCCTGCTCAAAACAAAGGATTTTGGGCAATGGTTCATGGTCCAGGCGGCGAACGTCAAGATCACCGTGGAAAAATCCAGCGGCGTCATCGTCAATGTTTCCGGGGGCGGCTGCCCTGACGTGCCCTGGCTTGCCGGCATGATGGTGGGCAGGAACATACGCACTGCCGAAGAACCACGGGTCAACGGACAGTCCCTCTGCTCCTACGCCCTGCAAAAAGCCTTTGTGGAAGCCCGCCGCCTGCTGGAAGAAAAGGAGGACATTTCATGAGCTGGATCATATGCGGAACCGTTCCGGATGACGGCTTCCCACTTTGCCTCGGCTCATGGAGCCTCGATGGAGGAACGCTTGCCCCGGTATCCTGCCGGACGCTTTCGGGGCAGGCGCCTCCCCCTTCCGTCCCCGTGCTGCGCGGAACGCCGGCGCTTGCGGCCGCTGCCCTTGCGGCTTGCAATGCCCTTGGTGCGCAAGCGCCCTTGCTGCTCCTTGCAGGAGACCGGGGAACCGGCAGCGGCAGTCTGGCGCTGTATGAATTCCTCGCTTCCTGGCTCCCCAGCGGCGAATCCGAATCGCTGCGGGGCTTGACGTTCCACTATCTTTTCCCCGATGTAGACGGACACAACCGCATCCTCATGGCACTGGATGAGCGGAAAGCCGACTTTCCCGTGCTCATTGCCGATGCCGGATTCATGTATGCCGCAAAGATGAGCGGTTTTGCCGCCCGCTACGACGTTTTTACGCCTGACGGCGGAGAACTGGCTTTCCTTGCGGATGAAAAAGCCCCCCATCCCTTCTACACGCGGGGCTTCCTGCTTTCCGAAGGGAAAGACCCGGCAGAACTGGCACGCCTTGCCCATGAGCACGAGGACAGCGCAAAAATTTTGCTCGTCAAGGGACGCGAGGATCTGATCGTGGAAAACGGATGCGTGACTGACCGCATAAGCCAGCCGTGCGTCCCCTCTATGGAAGCCATAGGCGGAACGGGCGATCTGGTTGCCGGTCTGCTTACCGCCTGTGCCTACGCAGGCATGCCCCTTGCCGCTGCCTGCGCAAACGCCGCGAAGGCAGCCCGCTTTGCCGGTCGATCCGCAAACCCATCGCCCGCAACGCCCGTTGCAAACATCATCCCCTCCATACCCGAAGGGATCGAGAGGTGCCTCCATGGATAAAAACGATGCCCTGATCATCGATTGCCGGGGACTTGTCTGCCCTCAGCCCGTCATCAACACCCGTGATGCCATTGCCGGCAGGCCCGCGGCATTGACCGTCCTTGTGGATTATCCCCCCTCAAAGGAAAACGTCACCCGCTTCCTGCAAAAGAGCGGCTACTCCGCAGAGCCCGAAGCCCGCGGCGACGGCGTATGGGCCATCCACGGCACATGCGAAATGTGCGCCGAAGCGGAAAAAATCATTTCCGACGCATGCCCTGCCGCGCCGCTTGCCCGGGCCGGGGAAAAACGCACGCTCATTTTTCTCGCCACGGATGTCATCGGACACGGCAGCGATGAACTCGGAGGCAAGCTCATGGGCAACTTCCTTGCCACGCTCACTGAGATGCCCAGTCTCTGGCGCATCGTCATGGTCAACGGCGGCGTCAGGCTCGCCTCCACCCCCGGCAAATGCCTTGATGCGCTCAAAAAGCTTGAAGCGCAGGGAGTCAGCATCCTCGTCTGCGGAACATGCCTTGACTACTATCACCTGATGGATAAAAAAGAAGTGGGCGAAACCACGAATATGCTGGACATCGTGACCAGCCTTGACCTTGCCGACAACGTCATCCGGCCGTGATCATTGGGCGCTCGGGGAAACCGCGCGCCCTCCACAGGAGTACTTCCATGGCATTCTGCCTGATGGACAAGACGAGGGGAGCCGGCTGAGCCGCCAAGACAGCTCCGGAGTTGCTGGAGCAGATCCTTTCCTCCATTCCCGTGCCTCCCGACCCGGAAGGGCGCATTGCGCACGGCTTCTCCAACAATGAAGACGCCGTGATCATAAAGGCTCCTCCGCCCGGGATGGCGCTCGTGCAGACCGTGGACATTCTGGGCGCCCTGGGCAATGATCCCCGGCTGTTCGGCCAAACCGCAGCCGCCAATGCGCTTTCCGATGTGTATGCCATGGGCGGCATGCCATGGTGCGTCATGAACATCGCGGCCTTTCCCTCACCCGTCTGCACTGACGATATGCCTATAAGCACGCTGGCGGACATTATTGCCGGCGCCATGGAAAAGACAGCAGAAGCCGGCGCCGTGCTTGCCGGCGGGCACACCATCGACGACGAATACATTAAATTCGGCCTTTCCGTGACGGGAATAGTCGATCCGGAGAAAGCCTCCCGCAACGACAGGCTGAGCCCCGGTGACAAACTCATACTTACCAAGCCCCTGGGCACAGGGGTACTTGCTACGGCCATTAAGGCCAAATGGCCGGGCGCGGAAGCAATAGAGGAGGAGATGTATCGCTGGACCACGCGCCTCAATGCCCATGGTGCGGAAGTGATACGGACTATGGGACTGCATGCAGCCACAGACGTTACAGGCTTTGGTCTGGCAGGGCATGCTCTGGAAATGGCTCGCGGATCAGGCGTCAGCATCGAGCTTGTCTCTTGCGCCCTGCCCTTTATGGATCAGGCGGAAGAGCTTGCCTCTTGCGGACTCATACCAGCAGGAACTTATAAAAACAGGGAACATGCATCCTGCCGCTGCACGGTATCTTCGGATGCGGATGAATTGAAAAGTCTGCTTGCCTTTGACCCGCAGACGTCAGGCGGACTGCTCCTTGCCGTACCTGACGGGCGGGAACAGGAAGCCCTTGAGAGGCTTGCTTCCATGAATGAACCGGGTTGGCTGGTTGGAAGCGTTCATGCTTCACGCAGAAGCAAAAAAGAGCAGCTTGTCATCTCCTGATCCCTTTGCTGCTCGTCCGGCTATCCTTTGACAGTTTCCCGGCTGATCCGGGAGAGACGGTTTTCGCCGGCTCGAAAAAACTTCATCAGGATACTCCCTGCGAAGCACCTTCTGTCCTGCTGCGTTTCCGGTCTCGATCCTAATGCCGGAGCGCTTGCTCACAGGCCCTTTGGACATCCATGAATTCGCTGTCTTCCATGGTACGCGGATCAAGCTCAAAGGATCCGTCTTCCAATCGCCCCATGACAGGCGGGTCGGTGGAAAGAAGACGTCGTTTAAGCTCCATGGGGCTGCAAGACAGGGGGGCTATGCGCACGAGAGTCGTGGGGAGACCCTGCTCGGGGAAAGCGCCTCCGCCCACACGGGAGAACCCGGAGTGCAGGGAACAGCGGACCGATCCCGACAAACTGCGGTCGAGCATATCCGCCAGTTCCCGGGCCCTGCGGCTTAATTCATCAGCATCCATGCACAAACGGCGCACTGTCGGAATGGAAAGCTTTGCCTTCTCGCCATCCAGATAGAGGCTCAGCGTGGTCTCCAGCGCAGCATAGGTAAGTTTGCAGCAGCGCAGGGCACGCATCAGGGGATTTTTGCGCATTGCATCAATAAATGCTTTTTTTCCGGCGAGGATGCCGGCCTGCGGTCCTCCCAGCACCTTGTCGCCTGAAAACGTGACCACATCAGCGCCGGTACGCAGCACTTCCTGCACGGTAGGCTCGTCTTTGAGTCCCCACGGAGAAAAATCGATCAGGCTTCCGCTTCCCAGGTCTTCAAGGAAAGGCAGTCCATGTTCATGCGCCAGGCTCGCCAGTTCACCGGGAGAGGCGGAGCAGTGGAATCCTATGATCCGATAGTTGGAAGGATGCACCCAGAGAATGGCCCGGGTGTTTTCGTTGATGGTGCTTTCATAGTCCCGCAAATGCGTGCGGTTAGTCGCGCCCACCTCACGAAGAGCGGCGCCGCTGCGCTCCATAACGTCGGGGATGCGGAAGTCTCCGCCGATTTCAACCAGTTGACCGCGCGACAGGATGACCTCTCCGCCTTTGCACAGCGTGTCCAGCATCAAAAGGACAGCGGCGGCGTTATTGTTGACGACAAGCGCTGCCTCGGCTCCAGTGAGTGTGCAGAGGATGTCTTCGACAGCGTTTCCACGCCTTCCTCTTTCTCCTGAACCAAGGTCCAGTTCCAGGTTGCAATAGCCGCGTGACGCACGCAGCACGGACTGGCAGGCATCTTCGGCCAGGGATGAACGGCCCATGTTGGTATGAACGACCACTCCGGTGCCATTGACAACGTGACGCAGGAGCGAGGCTTGCTTTGCGGAATGGAACATGGCCGCCTGTTCCATGATCAGGGCGCGGTCAAGCTGGTCGTGACTTTTGATTCGTCCATCCCTGATCCCGTTGCGAAGCATGGCAAGAAAAGTCCGGCTGTGATCAATGAGGATCTCCTGCGCGGAATCCGGGAAGCGGCTTTGCAAAAAAAGTGCGCACGCATCGACAGATGGCAGCATTTTGTAAAGAGATGACATAAAAAATCCGGCTGGATACGATTGTTGACGCAAAACTTGCCGAAGACATGCCGCAACAGACACAAAGACGCGTGCAGGCACAGGCTGCAGATAACGTCATAATCGTTCAGCAAGTTTTTAAAGTCAACAGCCGTAGTCTGCGGCACATGACGAAAGCCTCATCGAGAAAGGCGAGGGAGGACGTGAGTCAGGGTCACGGACGGATACTGCAGCAGCATTCACAGGCCAACGGTATTTGTGAACGCTTCCATAAAACCATCTTGCAGGAATTCTCTCAGGTGGCCTTCCGCCGGAAGCTTTATAAAAGTCTTGAAAAATTGCAGCGGACTTTGGGTGATCGGCTGCCCCAGGGCGCGAACGCATCAAGGCAAGATGTGCTGCGGCAGGACGCCATGTGTCTCGCATCAAAAAAGAGACAACGCAGCGGGTATCCCCTACCCTTTTGCCGCGCTGTCCCCGTATCGCCGGTTTTGTATGGACAGCCAAAATCCGTCCATACAGAGTTACATTAAATTACAGTGATTCTGTCCATACATGACCATACTGCAGACATCAGATTATCAATTAAATCACTGTGTTAATAGTTTGATAAAACGCCTCCGGAGCTGTAGGCCGTGGGTTCGAATCCCGCCGGGCGCACCAATAAAAACAAGCACTTATGAGCATGCAGCTCATAAGTGCTTTTTGATTTCCAACCGTATTTCCACCTTTTTTTGTGCAACATAGCAGGGAATCTTACTTATATGTTGACCAGCGCTCCCCTCTGCCCACTATTCACCAACCTGCCAAGCAAGCCTGAGATATCCTGTTTCGCATCCAAGGCCGCCTGAGTGCGACAAGAGCAGCCAACTCAGGCATGCAGCTCGGGAAAGAAACCGTAACTCCTTTTTTGCAAGAATAAGGCAGGATGGGGAGCA
>JAEEGL016186818.1_pt1 | contig 23825 bp, 18 predicted proteins | sample 9134231 | NCBI WGS metagenome assembly JAEEGL01 (sample SAMN16246548, study PRJNA631951) | gut metagenome | biome: gut microbiome; feature: rumen; material: fiber-attached | host: Bos | place: Iran: Karaj | collected 2018-10 | reverse complement strand
GTAGGTAGCTGCCAGGCTTTTTTTTGTCCGCGTGACTTGACGCATTTACGATGTTAGGCAAGCTGCCAGGCTTTTTTTTGTCCGCGTTATTTTTATGTTTGTAATTATCCAAATGGGTGATTTATGACGAAAAAGAAAAAGGTTTTATTAAATTCAATTTACCTGCTCTTGATAGTTCTTTCTATCATAATGTTTTTTATTGTAAAAATTCAGTATAACGCAATTCTGTTTTCAATCCTTATAACTGTTTTTACGACTCTATTTCATTTTACAATAAGAATCAGTTTTGCAAATTTCTTTTATAAACTGATAGAAAAATATTGCACACATAATCGATGGTGGTTTAGAGAAAAATCTTTCGAGAAAGCGTTGTATAGAATTTTGATGATAAAAAAATGGAAGAGTAAAATGCCGACATGGAATGACGGCGATTTTGCTCCGGGTGAAAATGATTTTGAAATTCTTATGACGCACATGTGCAGGGCAGAAGTTTATCATGAAATCTGCATGGTTTTAAGTTTTGTTCCAGTGTTATTTTCTATTTTCTGGGGAAAGTTCTGGGTGTTTTTCTGGACATCTGTCGGTGGATGTCTTTTTGATCTGATGTTTGTTTTGATTCAGCGGTATAATAGACCTCGTGTTTTAAAACTGAATAATAAGCATCGTCGAGCATAGATGGGAATAAAAATAAACTGACGATAGGTGAGTTTAGTATTCCAAATGTCATGAAAAAACTGAGCGATTTTATAAACTGCGAATGTGAAAGACACATCATCGGAAGAGAGCCTAAAATTGTTGTGAGGCTTGTGATTAAGATGCTTTCGATTCGGCAGTTTATTTTTTTTATTACAGAAAATTCTGGTGCTTCGCTGATATAGATGGAGTTGTTGATTACGATTCCGGATAATAAAATTATTCCGACTGTATCGCCAAAACTAATTGCAGTTCGTGTTATAAGACGAATCAATAATGGTAAAAATAATGACGAAGGAATACAGCAAAGAATACTGAATGAAATCTTAAAATCTTCGTTCTGTGCGGTTAAAAAACAATATATGCAGAAGATGCAGAAAAAAATTATTGCAGAAAGTTTTTTGTATGCAATTTGATTCTGTTTAATTGAAGAAGGAAAAATAAATTTATATCCTTCTTGTGTTCTTATAGATGAAAGAATTCTTTTTATTTTGTTCATCTCTCTGGTAAATGTCTTTTTATTAAGTTCAATAGAAAAATATGCACATGGTTGTGAATCGAGTCTGTGTATCTGACTGGGGATTTTATCTTCTTTTAAAATTCCGATTGACGATATTCTGACAGAATCATCTCGTGTAATAAAATTAAGTTCAGTGATATCTGGAAGTTTTTTTGAATTAGTTGATGAGAGTGTAACATCAGTTTCATTGTTGTTTATAAATATTTTTGAGATTACGGAATCAAAAATACTATAGCGCAGCTGCTGTGCTGCATCGAAAGTTGAAAGATTTAATTTTGCAAGTTTTATTTTCGAAGGAATGTAACTGAACATTTTTTCTTCTTCTTTGAAATTTAATGTTGTTTGAAGAGAAAGATTGTTTTTATTGATGAGAAAAGCAGCTTCTTTTGCGAGCGCCCTGCATTTTGATTCATCATCACCTGTAACTGCTATCTGAAGTGTTACGGGATTTTTGTATTTCTTTTCTGAGCCTGATGGAATATAAACATCTCCGTCTTTTATTAAACCTGATTTTGATGCAATCTGTTTTATAATTTTCGATTTTGAATTTGATGAATGTATTACTTCAAATTCAACTTTACCGCGAAGAATTGTAGATTTTATAAAATCTATCTGCGAAATTTTGCTGATTTCGTTTATATATGGAGTTACTTCTGTGTGTATTGAATCGATTTTCTTTTCCGGATTGTATTCAATTGAATAGTATATGATGTCGCTCATATCATTTTGTGAGATGTTCTTATCTGATATTATGAATAAAACGATTGATAAAATCGAGGAGAATAAAAATATTTTCTTTAATGTATTTCTTTTCTTTAGGATTTGACTGATTGTCTTGATTAGAGGTGCGGTTATTGATTCTGTGTTATATTTTTTTCTAATTATGTCGGGTAAAAATGGTGGAAGAAAAAACAATGAAATCACGGATGAAACGATAAGCATTGTAAAGATAGAAATTCCTGAACTTTTTATTCCAGGGGTAATGTCTGTCATAAAGAAGAGTGGGATAACTGCAATGAGCGTTGTGGCTGTTGATGCTGATGCGGCGCTTAAAGTCAAATTTACTTTTTTGAAAAATATTTTTTTAGAGACAGAATTGTTCAGGATTTCAAATATTACAAGGGCTGTGTCTGCAATAAGCCCTGTTGAAAGTGAAATTCCTGAAAGGATTTGCTCGTTAATAGAAACGTTTATTATTGAAAGCAGTCCTGCTGTCCATAAAATTGCTGAACATATAATTACTGAAAGGATTAAGGAAAGTTTTATTGATCTGTAAAATAAATATGAAAAAATTATGTTCAGTATAATCGTGATTATTAAAGTGCCGCATACAGAAAGGAGTAGGTTTTTCTGCTTTCTGCCTGTATCGTAAAGGAATACAGGGTTGTATTTCTTATATTCAGCTTTATTAAGGAGAGCATGAGTTTTTTCTGAAATGTTTATTTTATTTGAATTTCCTGATGCTTTAATGTTTATGTATGCGGTTTTTGTGTTGTTTAAAAGTTCAAGCTCATTTTGTTTTTGGGTTGAAAAATTTATATCTGCTATAGTTGATAGATTTAAGGCAGATTTGCCCTGGAATAACTGTATATCTGAAAGTTCTTCTTTTGATTCAATTTTATTTTTTATAAAAAAAGAGCTTTTAAACAGCCCGTTTTTTTTTGAGGCGATGAGGTTTGGAGCATTAGAAAAGTTTACGGCTTTTGAAATGTTTGAAGGAATGATGTGATAGTTTGAAATGTGTTTGTTGTCAAACTGAATGCTTACGGTCTGGTTATTTTTTCCAGAAATGATGACTTCGCTGACTCCTGGAATGGATTCAAGGTGGGGTTTTATGTTTTTTTCAAGGATTGTGTCCGGACAGTTTATCGCGATACAAGTTATAGATTTATCTTCTGAACTTGAGTTATAGATTTCGGGTCTCTGGACATTTTGCGGAAGGCTGTTATAAAGGTCTTCTGTAATTTTTCTGATTTTCAGATATATGTGGTCTTGATTTGCAGAACTGTAGAACCATGCGGTTGTTATTGATTCATTAAAGCGGCATGTTGATTTTAGTTCGTAAAGGGAGTCGAGTTCGCAGAATTTTTCTTCCAGGGGTTTTGTAATGATTTTCTCGATTGCAATCGGGTCGATTCCGTAGTATTTAAATTTAATCGAAAAGGTATGAAATTTTGAGTTATGAATGTCTGAAAATTTTATATGAGAAGCTGAATAAGAGAAAAGAATTGAGATAATTGCAAAAACAAAAAAGAATTTCTTTTTTGCATGATAATTCATTTTGAACTCCTTTTAAAAACAGAAGTGAAAATAATCGGATAAATAATCAGGATTGCAGGAAGAGAGACAATGAGTCCGCCTGTAAGTGCAATTGCCATTGAAGTCTGCGTGTTTATTCCGGAAAAACTGATTGTAAATGGAATTAAAGCACAGACTGATGTAAGTGTTGTTATTGCAATCGGGCGAAGTCTTGATACAAAGCAGTCCGGCGATATTGATCTTGAAGCTTGGTTAAAATTTATGCTTTCATAAAGAATGATGGAATTGTTTAAAGATGTTCCGAAAAGAATAATCAGCGCCAGGATCCCGTTGATATTGAGAGTCTGGTTGAATATAAAAAGAAAAATGAGTGCTCCTGCAAACGACGGAATGACTGTAAGTAAAAATATGAGCGGCATCAGAAATGACTCAAACTGGGAACCTAAAAGACAATATAATAGAAGCAGAGTAATTATAATTAAAACCAGAGAAGTTTTGAACAGCTCTTTTTTCTGTTCATAAGAAGTAGAGATTGTGTTTTTGGGCAGTCTTGATTTAATATTTTTATCGGATAGAATTATTTCTTTTGCATCGAGTTTGTTATATCTGAAAAGCGATTTTCTGTTGTATTCTGTTGAAAATTTTCCGAGTGATTTTATCGGAATGGTTGTGTTTTTGTACTGGATATATAATTTTCTTTCGTCAAGTTTTCCTTCTGGATATTTTATTTTAAGCGGGATGTATTTCCCGTTTTGAAGGAAGTCGCCTGCGTTTAAGCCTTCGAGCATCTGATAAAGTGTTGAGGAAATATAGTATCTTGGAATTTTATAGAAATTGCATTTTATTGGGTCGGGGATAAATATGTGTTCATTTTGATATTCGTCTGGTATGCAGGAAGGAAAATCGTGTGTTTTGTTTTCAAGTTCTTGTTCGGAGGCGGCGCATATTATGTATGTGTCGGTTATGTCAAGTGCGTCTGAAGTAATGTCTTTTGATTGGAGTAAAGAATATTTTAAGCCGCTTGATTTTAATACTTCTCTTATTTTCTGTTTTTGAGAGCGCGTTTTGTACGTGATGCAGCAGGCGACGTTGTTCTTTGAGCGAGAGATGTCGGCCAGAGATTCAAAGTCTGTGCTTTCGATTCCACCGTCTGATGTAATTGTTATATGCTGAATCGATTCAAGTACGCGATTTATAAATTCTTTTGTGCACGATTGAGTGTGTTCAATGGAATAGTTTTGAGGGTAGATTATAGTAAATTCAATTTTTTTATCTTCATAGTTCTGGATGATCTCTTTTTTTAATAGAGGAAAAATTATTATTGAACATAAAAAAGATAAAAATATGATCTTGTTTTTAAGTTTTATGTCTGACATGTGCCTGAAAAGAAAATTTTTATAGTATAGTTCAGCTTTATGAAGAAAAGGGATGCTGACGTTTTTATAATCTCCGGGTTTTAAAAATAATTTTATGCATGCAGGAATAAAAGTAAAGGAAATGAGAAGTGAGCACGAAATGCTTGCCATGATTGCCAGAGAAAGATCGCAGAATAATTCTCCGAAAATTCCTGGAAGAAGGAAAAACGGGATAAAAACGATTATCGTTGTCATGCATGAGCTTATGTTTGATTTCTGGACGTTTAATGCGCCAAAGATGATTGATTTATCTGCTGTTTTTTTGGGGGATTTGAGAACGTTTTCGATTACAATTATTGATGTGTCTACAATCATCCCGATGGAAATTGAAATTCCTGAAAGTGAAAACAGGTTTATCGTTTTGCCTGCAAGGCTTAAAACTGTAATTGAAAATAAAATGCACAGTGGTATTGTAAGTGAAACTATGAGCGAAATTTTTATGCTTCTTAAAAATACAAAAAGAATTAAAAAAGTAATGAGCGAACTTATGATTGCAGAAATATATACAAGAAAAATCGAGTTTTTTATCTGTTTTGAAATATCCGATATGATGTGAAAGTCGAATTGAGGATATAGCATTTTAATGTTTTCTAATTCTGATCGTATATTTTTTGAAACCGTTATCGGACTAAATTCAGTTTTCTTATCAACAGAAATTTCTATACACTCTTCAGAATTGAAAAACGAAAAGCTTTCTTTATCATCGAATGAAGGTTTTATTTCTGCGATTTCCTTGAGCAGAATTATTCCATTCTCTGTATGGATTGGAGTTTCATATATTTCTTCTATTGTTTTGTATAGCCCGGATGTTTTTAAAATATATTCATTCTTAAGATCTGATATTGTACCTGCAGGATATTCATAGTTTGAACTCATTATAGCATTCTGAATCTGTTCAAGAGAAAGGTTTCGCGAGATTACAAGTTCAGGGTTAAGGATTATATCAAGCTGTTCTTTTAGTCCGCCTTTGACAGAGATTTTTCCAACGCCGTTTATTTTCTGAAGAAACTGTTTGATTTCTTTTTCTGATTCATAACGTGCGGTACATAAGTCTTTGTTTTTAGGAATTACTGCGATTTTTAAAAGATGTTTTTTTTGTCCGCCGAAAATATCAACTTCTGGTTTTGAACAGTCTTGAGGGAGTATTTGCGAAAGTCTGTCGATTATCTGGCGCGACTCAATTAAAGAAGCGTTTATATTTGTTTTATACTGGAGTTCAATTTTTACGAAAGAAAGACCGTCGCGTGTGAGGGAACTCATATTTTTGATTCCTTTTATCGAGCTGAATGCATCTTCTACCGGAATTGTAACGAGTTCTTTCATTTGCGAAGATGGAATGCCGTTGTAGGATGTGCTTACAAGAAGTGTTCTGTCGCTTATGAACGGAAGATAATCCATTTTTATCGTAAGAGCACTTAAAAGTCCTGCTGCAAAAACAAGGAGAAAATACATCATGACAGAAACCGGATGTTTTACAGAATATTCGATTATATTTTTCAATTTGGTTCCTTCTATTTTTTATTAAAAGAAAGTGTGACGGGTGAGTCAATTTTATTTGAAAGATTATCGCATAGGTCTTTTGAGATTGAGATTTTTACTAGCCCGGAACTGTCATTGTTCTGCACAGTTGAATTAAATTTAATGACGCAGAAATTATTTTCCGTGATTTTATCTTGAGGAATTTTTGTTTTTAATGTTTCGTAAAGCGGGTTTTGAGTAAATTCAGCTTTTGTAATCTGTTCAATTCTATAAGGAGAAAAATCTATGCAGTTTTGAGTTCGCGAAATCGTAATGTTTTCCATTGCAGAAAGAAGGTTTATTCTGTCGGTTTCGTCTGAAAGTTCAAAAATAAAATAGAAGTTAATATCCGGAGATGTTATTGTATTTACAGTCGGATAAATGTTTACTGGAAAAAATAATGTTTCATAATTTGAGTTTTCATCAAAGATGAATAAATCGTCTTTGAGTTCGATTATTCCTGCGATAAACGAAACCGGTTTGTCACGAGGGTTTGAAAAATCGAGAATATATTCTGCTGCGGGGACTGTGTTCTGGTTTGTATCCGTAATCGATTGGGCGATTTTTATTTTATATCTGGTTTTGTAAACCGGAGGGGATGAAAAAACTATTGTAAGTTCTTTTTTAGTAATATTGTTTTTTTCGATTGTAAAACTTGTTTCGGGAGTGATGCTTATTGCAGAAACTGCAGATTCTATATTTATTTCGTTATCAAAGAGGATTTTAATTTTAGAATCAACACAGATGTTTTGTGTTATATCGTTCTGTATAAGTTCTGTACTTGAATTGTTTTTTTCTGAAATTGCATAGGCTTTTACGGCTGTATTTTCATAATACGGGTTATGTATGAATGTGTTTGTAAATGTGTCTGTAAGCTTATTGTTGTATATGTCAGAAAGATTTGTGTTTATAGAAATGATATATCTCTGGTTATTCTGCAGGTTTGTGTGAAACTGTATTTTTGCACATGTAAAGTCATTATTCCATAATACAAAATACTGGATAGAAGGAGTGATTGAAAAGGCAGAAGAAAACGACTCCTGCTTTATTGATTCATTAAAACTTATTTTTAGAATATCTTTTCCCTCTTGATTTGATTTTTCAAAATCTGTAATTTCAAGTGCTATATTTTTTTCTTTCGTAGAAAATGAAAGCATGTATTTATTTAAGAGTGATTCTCCGTTAACGCTTTCTGCGTCTGTACTTATAGTAATTATGTAATCGTGATTTTCTTCGATGCCCTTAAATGGTGTAAATACAGCTTTCTTTCCTGAAAAAGAAAATGTCCCGTCTTCCAGGTAATTATCTTTTGTGAGTGTAAAAGAATTTTTTATTGAAATTACATCTGGTTCTGATGAAAAATATATGCAGATTTCTTTTTTATTATGTTCAACTTTTTCTATTTTAAAGTCCGGAAAAATAATCTGTGCACACGAGTATAGGGTTAATGAGATTAAAATGATTACTGTTAAAAGTGCATGGGTTTGAGCAGTTCTTTTTCTTGAAATAGCGTGTCTTGAAGTAATAGAACTTATATTTCCCCTTAGCGAGTTATGAAAACAGTCCATGTGTCATCCTCCATGTATTCACCCGATTCTGAAACTATAAGCGAGGGCGAAGAATTAATTTTAAGACGGTAAATATAATCATCGGTATCAGAAAATGAAAAACCTTCGTATTTAAGTGTTACCTTTCTGTTCGAGTCAGACCATTTTATTTCTTTTAATTTCGGTGTCTTTAGAAAAAGTGGAAAAACTGCTTCGAGAGATACGGCCTGCTCGATCTTAGTAAGTTTTTTAGAGTTAATCTTGTCTGAAAAGGTAATTTCCACAAAAAGAGTATCAAAATCAGAAACGGTAACAGAGTCTGGATTTTCTGTGAGCACGGTAGTGTTTTTATCTTTAAGTGCGATGTTTTTAACAGAAAGAAAATTGTTTGAAGTTTTGAATGAAAAATATTCGTCATCATGCATCGGGATTCCGTTCGTGTCTTTTATTGAACCTGAAATAAAAACTGTGTATTCTGTATTTGTTTTCCACGAACTTTCTGGAATAAAAAGAATTGTATTTTTATCCTGTACAAAACTTCCTCTGACTGCTGGAATAATCGATAGTTGACTTTTAAATGAAGAAAAATCTATGTCCTTATTAAATTTAAATGCAATCGAATCGTTCATTGCGATTGCATTTTCTGCAGGAGTCTGATTTGAAAGTTCTAAGTCATTTTTTAGCGTGTATTCAAGGTTTATTATGTCAGAGATTTCTGCTGCATTTACTGAAACTAATTTGCACTGTATGAGATCTTCTTTTGCGCAGAAGGTGGATGATGCTTCTTCTGCAAGTTCATATCCGTCGGCTGACTTTAAGTTTTTTATGCTCCATGTAAAATATGTGTTTACTGACCAGTCTGTCTGCGGTTTGATTATTATTTTTGTGTCATTTTCTTTGTATTCTTTTTTAAGCTGAATAAAAGGAGTAACCGAAAAGTTATTTTCAAAATCGGCTATGTCAACAGAACGGTTAAAGTTAAGTTCGAGGGCAGAGGTTTCTGATGGGGATGCTGTATTTCCGGCAACTGAATCTGTTTTGGGTTCTTTTATTGATATGAGAAGAAATAAATCATTGTCGGTTCCGTAAATGAAGCTGCGTTCAAATTTTATGTTGTAGTAACGGTCGTCATAAACCTTGCATCTTCCGTTAATCGAAACTCTGTACGCTGTATTCTTTTTAAAGCCTTCTTTTGGCTGGATGCTGCAGCTGCTGCCGGTCCATGAAATTTCTGAGTCAATGACAGAATCGTTTTTTCTTAATGAAAGAAGTGATTTAAGAACTGTTTTATCCGGTTCGATAGAAAAGTACAGCCTTACATTGTTTTCATTAAAATACATCTGATTTTCTGAAACATTCGAGCTGATGTCCAGTTCTTCAAAGTTTATGAGGCTGCACGATGAAAGAAAAATAATTGACAGAATGCACGTAAAAAATATGATAAGAGTGCGGGTGCGTACCGTGTATGAATATAGGCTGCGAGCCTTTGATGGTTCAGAGTGTTTTAACATTTGTTCCGTCCTGTATGAATTTTGAAGGGTTGTCTATGACTTGCTGTCCGTTTTCAAGTCCGTTTTTAAAATATGCGAATCCGTCTTTAGTAAATTCAATTTTAAGATTCTTCTTTAGGGCAAGATCATTTTTTATGATAAAGCAGTCTGTTGTATCACCATATGAGTTTATGAGTGCTGATTCAGGAATTTTAAGATATTGTCCCGGGATTCCTGTCTCGATTGAACATTTAAGAAACATTCCAGGTTTTATAAGCTGGCTTTCATTTTTAAAATCTGCTTTTACAAAAAAATTACCGGTAGAAAAATCTGCAACGGGAGAAATATCGGTTATCGTGCAGTTTATTATTTCATTTGCAGAAGGAATTTCTATCATGGCTTTTTTACCCGGTGCTATGTCAAAAATATCTGTTTCCTGAATGTTTATTTCTGCAGTGCATGTAGAAATGTCGATTATCGTAAGAACTTTTTCATTTTGATTTATAAATTCTCCTTCTTCAAAATTCGTTATACCTACGATTCCGTTTACGCACGAGCGTATGTTAAGTTCACCAATCAGATTATTTATAAGTTGTACGTTTTTTTGAGAATTTTCATATTCTGCGCGTGCTACTGCAAGTTCTGCCACGCATGTTTTCGTGTTAAGATCTATAATCTGTTTTTCATATATTTCCTGATTTTCCGAAGGGTTGATTCCGTTTTTGATAAGATCATCTTTTGAAAAACCTATCAGCGAAATCTGGTATTCGCGTTCAAGGATTTCAAGGCTGGTTTTAATGGATGATATTTCATCCTGCATGTCCTTTAAGTTCTGGTCTGTAATTCCGCCGAGTCTGTTTATTTCTACGTTTTTATTAAATTTTTCTGTAGCAGAATACAGGTTTAGCGTCATCTGTTTTATTTCTGCTTCTTTATTCTGTATCGAAAGAATTTTACTCTGGACATATTGAATTTGTTCAGCAAGCTTAGCTTTGTATAAATCAACATTTGCCTTTGCGGATGTAAGACTGTTCTGGTATTGCGCAGATTGAATTTCAAGTTCTAAATTTTTTAGTACATAAAGAATCTGTCCGCGTTTTACAAAATCGCCTTCTTTAACTTTCTTTTCGATTACATTTCCAGAAACAAGACTTGTAATATCGTGCTTGGTTTTATAGGTAACGGTTCCATATGTTTCGATTTTTGAGTCAATGAATTCTGTTTCGACGCTGCAGATTTCTATTGTGTTGTTGTCCTGTTTTACATTTTCCGTATGTAGTTTTTTAAATACAGTAAAAACTGTAATTGCTGTTATTATCAGAGATGTAAAAATAAATATGATTTTTTTCATTTTGCCTCCGTCAAAAATTCAAGTTTTTTCTGTAAAAGTAAAATGGAAATTTCTTCTTTAACAAGGTCCTGTCTGGATTTTGAAAGTTCAAGTTTTTCTTTTAAGTAATCGGATGTTCTCATAAGCCCTGCGTTTACCTGATATTCGCTTATGAGGATTTTTTCTTCGCGTATTTCTATCGCTTCTTTTATAAGCTGAATATATTTTAAAGACGAGTCGTGTTCATCGATTAAATTCTTAACTGACTGCTTTAAATTTCTTATTGTTTCATTGCAGCTGGTTTTTGCCTGGGCAAGCGAGATTTTAGAAAGTTTCCTGGATGTAAAATAACCCGGCTGCATATTTAAGGCTGTAGAGGTCGAATTCTGTAAGCCCGAAAGTTTTTTCTGATTAATCCTATATCCGTTTGAAAAAGATGAAGGTAAAAATGGAATGTCAGAAAAACAAAATATAAGATTTACCGAATAGTCTGGCTGTGTAAGTGGATATGCAATTCCAGAAAATGAAATGCCGGCTTTTAATGAAACCGACGGCAGATAGAATTGATTAAGAATTTTTGTTTGTTTTGAAATATATTCAATAGAAGAAAACTGTTTTTTTAATTCTATGTTGTTTTTGAGTATCAGGGCGATAAAATCTTCTGTTTTTTCTGCATATGGTTTTTGAATAAAATTTATGTTTTCATTTTTATCTTCTATTATTAGTTCTGCATCTAAGCTGATATTTAAAAGAGATTTAAGATCAGAAAGAATTATATTTTTTTCATGGATTGAATCATCAAGATCTTTTTGAAGTTCTTTGCAGGAAAGGATGTATTCAAGGTATGAAGATTTTAATTCAAGACCTTCGTTGTATTTATACTCTATTACAGCCAGCTCTTTTTCTGTATTTTCAAGAAGGGCTTTTTTTAGTTCAATTAATCTGCACTGAAGTATATATGAATAGTATTTTTCAAGAACGTTAAGCCTGAATTCATTAAATTTATCAAGCATTTCGTAATAGGAAATCAATGCATTGTATTTATCATTCGTGTATTTTAGACGACTTTTACCGTTATCAAAAAGTTTCTGCTCGACAGAAAAACTTATCTGCTTTGTTCTTGTGTCTGCAGAATATTTCTGGATATTATCGTATTCGTTCCAGGAAGTTTCAAACTGCGGGAGAAATGATTCAAAAGAAAGTTTTGCCATTTTCATATTTGTAAGTGCAAATAATTTTAATTCGTTTAGTGAATCAGAATTTGAAATTCCAAAGTTTACTGCATCTTCTACACTTGTAAATTTAATCTGAGCGTAAATATTTCCTGTTAAAAGAAGAACCGTATAAAAGATAAAAGCCTTTTTCATTGTCTTTCCTGCTTTAACCACTTATAAGAGTTGTGATGTCATCAAAAATTTTATTTATGTGCCTGTTTTGATTTGTGCTTGATAAAATCGATTCACCTGATTTTGTATAAAAACAGTTTTCATAAACAATGTTCTGCATCGAATCTGTTATTGAAGAATAAATAAAAATAGAATTCTTGCTGTCAAAAGATTCTGTAAATGAGCGTTCAATAATTTTTATGTTAAAGAACAGCTCTCCATCTTTTTCATTATTTTCTTTTTTTATCAATGCTGAATTTAACGTATGAAGCTTTTTCCCGATTGCATTGTAAATCTGGTTTTCAAGTTCTGTGTCTGATACATGATTTATCGTTACATGAACTGTTCCCGGAAGAATTTTTGACCGGTTAAGTAAGTCTGCATCATAGAATGCGATGTCCTGTTTTGTAGAATTGCATCCATGAAAGAAAATCGTAAATGCCGTAAAGCATAAAATAAAAGGGTAATGTTTCTTCATAATTTCTCCTTTTTTGTAAAAAATTATTTATTAAGGCTCTGTGCCTTTGCATAGTAAAGTGCGCTTTTATCAGAAAGTCCCAGTTCAAGCCATGTTCTTGCAAGATCAAGATACACGGCCGAAGATTCTTTTAGATACATGTCTGCCCTGTTAAGACAGAAAAAATATGTTTCAAAATCGCCACTGCTTTTTGAAAGCTGAGCTTTCCAGTAATACACCCGCCAGTCAGAACTGTTCTCTTTAAGCAGATTCTGCACAAGTTCAGATGCCTGTTGTTTTTTTTCACCGAATATATATGTCCTTAAAAGCCAGAGCTTAAAATCAACGTTTGCTTTCTGTTTTGAAGTTAACCACAAAAATTCTGTTTCTGCGTTCATATAGTCTTTTTCAAAAAACAGAAGTTTTCCTTTTAGGAAACGGGACTTTAAATAATATCTGTCGCATTTTAGTGATTTTTCGAGCATATCAAGTGCGTTTTTGAAATCCTTTGCATTGTAAGCTTTAGCTGCGCTTAAGTAGAGTTTTTCGGCCTGGTCTGTTTTTCTGCAGCCTGCAAGACAAAGCGTTGTAAGGAAAAGCAGGATAATTTTTTTCATATGTACCTCTAAAAAAATGGAACGCAAGACTTTTTAAGGCCTTGCGTTCCCAGGAGATGTTTATGTTTAATCGAAAGACATATATAAGGTATTTTTTTTTGAAATTTCTTTTACCAAAAAAATAAATTTTTTTAGATTTTATTCAGCATGACACAATAATATTGTATAGTAAGTTGTTCTTTGTGAGACCTGTCCCGGTTCTAATTTACCTTTTTATTTTTATCTGATACAATTATTTTTTAAGAGGTAAACATGCTTTATTATCTTGGTGAACTTTTATCTGACAAATTTGGACCGGCGCGTCTTTTACAATCATATACAGTTTTGATAACGATAGCCCTTTATCTGGGTTTTATTGCTACAAAAATTCTTGTTCCAAAATTCTATAAATATCTTCCGCATGACAGGGGACGCGAATTTACAGAACATGCAGCTGACGCAAAAGGAAAACCTACCGGAGCCGGTGTTGTATTTATTACGATTTTTGTAATCATATGTTTTTTGTGTGTTCCGCTTTCGTTTTGTCAGGCAATCATCCTTCTTCTTACATGGCTTTCGATGCTCACAGGTTTTCTTGATGACAGAAGTGTAAAAAGCTGGGGTGAATATTTAAAAGGATTTCTTGATCTTGTAATCTGCGCTGCAGCTTCGGTATGTCTTTATATTTTTATTTCTAAAATTTCTGCTGACGGAAAAGTTTATTTCTGGCTTCCTTTTTTGACTCATCAGGTAGAAGTTCCGATGTGGCTTTATATCATTGTCGGAACAGTTCTTTTATGGGCATCAATCAATACGACAAACTGTACCGATGGTGTTGATGGTCTTTCGAGCATGCTCATTCTCGTAGCACTCATAACTTTAGGATGTATCTTTTATTTTGTTCTCGGTCACAAGGATCTTGCGGCATATCTTCTTGTTCCGCATTTACCTTCTGGAGCAAACTGGGGCGTTCTTTCGTTTGCGATGGCAGGAACCCTTATGGGTTATCTGTGGCACAATGCTTTCCCGAGCAACGTAATGATGGGAGATGCAGGAAGCCGTGCGTTAGGATTTTTTATCGGCGCATGTGTAATGGTAACAGGAAATCCTTTTTTAATCCTTGCAGTTTCTTCTATCATTCTTGTTAATGGCGGAATGGGATTAATAAAGGTTGCGCTTTTGAGATTCTTTAAGATAAGCATATTTAAGGACATAAGATTTCCGCTTCATGATCACATGAGAAAAAAACGCGGCTGGTCTGCAACACAGGTTGTAATTAAATTCTTAATCATGCAGCTTTTGTTTACAGTCGCATTTGTCGGAATGTTCTTTAAAGTAAGATAAAATAAATTAATAAAGGAAAAAAAATATGGCTTTAGAATGTGGTATCGTAGGATTACCGAATGTCGGTAAATCAACAATTTTTTCTGCATTAACTGCAGCTCCTGCACAGGCAGAAAATTTTCCGTTCTGTACAATTGATCCTAATATCGGAATCGTAGATCTTCCTGATGAACGACTCGATTTTATTGCGAGTGTTTTTCAGCCTAAAAAGAAAACTCCTGCAACAGTAAAGTTTGTTGATATCGCAGGTCTTATTAAAGGTGCTTCACAGGGAGAGGGGCTTGGAAATCAGTTTCTTGCAAATATCCGTGAGTGCTCTGTAATTGCACACGTTGTCCGCTGTTTTGATAATCCTGACATCATGCATGTTCGTGATGATGCAAAAGTAGAAGCAGGAATTGACCCGGAAAGTGATATCCTTACAATCAATATGGAACTTGCACTTGCTGATCTTGAAACAATCAGAAAGAGACAGGAAAAGGTTACTAAATCAATCCGCGCTCTCGGAAAAGAAGAAGAGAAGAAACTTAAATCATGGACGACTGCAGTAGAAAAAATAAAACCTCTTCTAGAAGACGGTAAGGGTGCTCGACTTGCAGATTTAACAGACGATGAAAAAATTGCAGTAAAGGACATGTTTCTTTTGACTATGAAACCTCTTCTTTATGTATGCAATATCGACGAAGATACAATCGAAAAAGGTACAAACGAATATGTAGAAGCTGTAAAGAAAATTGCAGCATCAGAAAATTCTGAAGTTGTAGTAATCTGCGGTAAGTTTGAATCTGATCTTTCTGATATTAAAGATGAAGCAGAACGCAAAGAGTTTATGGATTCTGTTGGTCTTACAGAATCTGGTCTTAATGTTCTTGCACGCAAAACTTACAATCTCATGGGACTTGCAACATTCTTTACAGGCGGTCAGGATGAATGCCGTGCGTGGACGATTCATGCAGGGGATAAAGCTCCTCAGGCAGCCGGTGTAATCCATACAGACTTTGAAAAAGGCTTTATCAAAGCAGAAGCATACACGATTGACGACCTTAAAACATACGGAACAGAAGCAAAAATCAAGGAAGCCGGAAAGTATCGCATTGAAGGAAAAGACTATGTAGTTCAGGACGGAGATGTGCTTTTCTTTAAATTTAATGTCTAAACTGAATAAAATTTAGTTTTTTGAGAATATTTTTTACAAAAAAAAAGTATAAGTAGGGTAGAGAAATTGTAAAAACTGTATTTGGCAAAAAAGTGCAGTTTTTCTGGAGGTAATTTTGAAACCTAAACTTATACTTTTTTTTATTCCTGTACTGCTTATTTCATGCTCGCAGGGTGTTAAAAATAATTGTCTTACAGTTACAAACTGGAATGTGCAGACATTTTTCGATGCAAACGATGACGGCATTGAATATGAGAGCTTTCGTGCAAGATCGTCAAAATGGAGTCTTGAGTCTTATAAAAGCAGACTCAAAAAACTCTGCGATGTAATCGAAAAAACAGATTCCGACATTTTCATAATGGAAGAAATCGAAAACGAAAAAATCATTTTTGATATTTCAAACGCTTTAAGCCATAACATCTGGTTTAAGGATAAGCATTACGGATATGCCGCGTTCTGCAAAGAAGATAGCTCAAGCATAGGGTGTGCGGTTTTATCAAGGTACGAAATAAAGGACATAAAGCTTCACAGCCTTGATGTAAGGACAGAAGCTTCGGATTCTCCTTCTATGCGTCCGGTCATGGAACTGACTGTCTGTGTCGGGAAGGATTTAAAAACAAAGCCTTTATGTATTTTTGTAAATCACTGGAAGTCAAAATCAGGCGGCGAAGAAAAAAGCGAGATGTGGCGTCTCTGGCAGGAAAGCGTTCTTGCTTCAAGAATGGGTGACAGTTTAAGCCGTGTCGTATTTGCAGCAGGCGATTTTAATAAAGATATAAATGATTTTTCGCGTGATAAAAATAATAAAATCAATTTTACATTTTTCGAAAAGGGAAATAATAAGGAAATAGAAATTTATTCTCCTTGGGATGATTATAACTATTCATGTTCCGGTGATTTAGTTTCTGATGTCCCTGATTCTGATTATGGAACATATTATTTTAGAGGAAAGTGGGAAAAAATCGATCACTTCTTTTTTACAGATTCGCACGTTGTAAAAGATTTTAAAATAATTGATTATCCTGAACTTTTAAAAGATGACAGAAGTCCCCTGCGTTATGAAGTTTACAGTAACAGGGGATACTCTGATCATCTTCCGATAACATGCACAATCAGTTATCAAGAAGAGTAATTTCTACACGGCGGTTTTTGCTTCTTCCTTCTTCTGTGTTGTTCGAAGCAATAGGTTCCTGACCGCCTTTACCCTGTGTAAAGATATGATATTTATCCTTTACACCGATTGAAATAAGATAGTCTGCAACAGAAGAAGCACGCTTTTCGCTCAACTCCTGGCGGCTTTCAAAAGTTCCGCGAAGAGCTGTGTGTCCTGTTACAAGAAGATCGTTATCGGGATACTCTTTTAAAATCTGCGCAAGTTTTTTAAGTTTCTGTTTTTCTGATTCGCGAAGAATATCAGAGTCTGCTTCGAACTGAATGTTTTCAATCGAAATTGTAAGACCTTTTTCTCCTGCCTTTACATTAACGTTTTCTACACCGAGATCAGAAATCTTTTTTTCGATACTTTCAACATTTTCTTTTGTTGCAGTTCTGTTGAACTCTGTAACTTCTGCGTGAGCCTGTCCTGTAAATACAAGAACATTCCCAAGATTAGTTTCGATTATGATTTTAAAAGTTTCTTTATAACTGTCAATCGTTCCTTTATCGTTATCCCAGAAAATAATCTGGCTTGAAAAACCTTTTGTTGTCTCAGGATTTTCATCCATCGAATTCATATTCTTTGATTTTAAAGTAAATTCAAGTTCATAATAAACCTGAATCATATCTAATCTTTTTTTATCCTGTTCAACTACACCAAGATATTTGTAATGAGCAGTAAACGGAACTTTGTACGGCGTCTTAAGATCAAATGCGCGTCTTAAATCGTGCGCTTCATGTCCGTCGTAAGTCCATTCTTCGCCGACACTTACCGACTTGTCTGGGAAAACCGGAACATCGCGAACAACCGGCATAAAATAACTTTCGTCGATTGTATAAACGCCAAAACGGTCGCGTGAAAATTCACTCAGATATTCTTCGCCAAAATTAAAAGTCTGTTTATCAGCAGTTCCGACAAGAACAGATTTTTCTGACGTCATGAATTTTCCGGAATGCACTGCAGTTTTTTCTGCTTCATTTACAGAAGTAATTTTTACGCTCACACGGTTTAAGATTTCTGCCTTGTGATGAAGATATCCGTTTATGTAAACGTCCTCGTTTACGGTAGAAAGAATTCTGTATGAGTCATCTTTTTTGTATTTATATTCAAAATGCTTTGGACCTTCGTCCACTGGTTTAAGGTTCTGACTATATGCTGAATTTAATGCAAAAACCAGAGTCAATGCTAATAAAACGGATTTTCGGTACATAAAATTTCTCCTGTTTAAGGGCATTTTTGCCTTTTTTCTACTATATTATCGGAATTTAAACATTCAACTTTGAGTGTAAGTTACGCAAATTCAGGCTTTGTGCGGGGCGATGACAAAGATGGAATTTTACTATACAATTCAGCTAATCAAAAAAAAGCAGGATTCCTGCCTCAGATAAAGCAGTAAACAGAATGAAAAAAGAAACGTTTTTAAAAATCTTAAAATTAACAATGCCGGTTTTTTTCGGATATATTGCAATCGGAATCCCCTTCGGGATTATGCTCGTTAAAGCAGGTTATCCGTGGTGGCTTGCACCGGTTATGAGCGTTACGATGTACGCCGGAGCGGGGCAGTACATTGCAGTAGGGCTTTTTGCAAAGGGCGCGTCTTTTTCTGAAATCGCGATAGCAGAGCTTATGGTAAATATACGCCATATTGTTTATGGCCTTTCTTTAATAAAAAAATTTAAAGATACAGGAAAATGGAAGCCGTATCTTGTTTTTGCGCTTACTGATGAAACATATGCGCTTTTGACAGTGACTGACCTTCCAAAAGACGAAAATCCCGGCCGCTTTTATGGAACAATTGCTCTTTTAAATCAGAGTTACTGGATTGCAGGCTCTCTTATCGGAGCTGTTGCAGGCTCTGTCATTCCGTTTGATTTTGCGGGAGTAGATTTTGCGCTTACTGCTTTATTTGCTGTTCTTCTTATTGAACAGATTAAAAAGTCAAAAGATTTTGTTCCGCCTGTAATAGGAATTGCAGCAACGATTCTCTGTATCGCGTTAAGAAATCTTAATGTGATTTCTAATGACAATATTCTTCTTATTGCACTGTGTACAGGAATTGTATGTCTTAGCTTTGCAAAAGCTAAAAAACAGGTTTGTGAAGAAGAAGGTGAAGAGAAAACTGTGGCAGCCGAAGGAGGACAGAAATGAAACTTTCTCTTTTAATGGCACTCATCGGAACATTAATAAGCGCGCTTATTCTTTTTTCTCTAAGGGCTTTCCCGTTTGTACTTTTTTCAAAACGCAAACCGCCGAAAATTATCAGTTTTATCGAAAAATATATTCCGCCGATGGTAATGGCTGTTTTAGTAATTTACTGTTTTAAAGATGTAAATTTTATGGGAAGTCCGTTCGGAATCCCCGAAGTAGCCGCTCTGGCGTTTACAGTGGTTGTTTATCTTATTAAGAGCAATCCTATGATAAGTATTTTTGGCGGAACGATACTGTTTATGATATTAAGCAGAGTTATGTAAAAACTATTGACACAAAATACTCATTTCTATATATTAATACTACACATTCCCCGATTGTGTAATGGTAGCACTTCAGATTCTGGTTCTGACTGTGGGGGTTCGAATCCTCCTTGGGGAACTAAAGGTTGCCAGACGGCAACCTTTTTTGTTTTCTGGTCCCTTCGTCTATCGGCTAGGACGTGACCCTCTCAAGGTCGAAAGACGGGTTCAACTCCCGTAGGGACCGAAATCCTTTTTTCATAAATCAAAAATCATTCCTTTTTTAACCAATTATGTTATAATGATTCTGTTATGAATAACAAAAAAGAAACAGAAAGAGCAGAATTGCACCGCACGATATGGGGAATAGCAAACGACCTTCGCGGCAGCGTAGACGGATGGGACTTTAAACAGTATGTACTTGGAATGCTCTTTTACAGATACATTTCGGAAAATCTTGACCGCTACATTTCTAAAGGTGAAATAGAAGCAGGAAACAAAGACTTTAGTTATGCAAAACTTTCTGACAAAGAAGCTTCTGGAGCAAAAGACGACATTGTAGCAGAAAAAGGATTTTTTATTCTTCCTTCGCAGCTTTTCTGCAATGTTCTTGCTAAAGCAAATAAAGACAATACAGACCTTAACGAAAAACTCGAAAAGATATTTAAAAAAATAGAAGCATCTGCAATGGGGACAGACAGCGAAGATGACTTTAAAGGTCTTTTTGATGATATTGATGTAAACTCAAACAAGCTTGGTGCAACAGTTACAAAAAGAAACGAAATGCTTGTAAAACTTATGAACGGAATTGCAAGCATGAACCTTGGAAACTCAGATTATTCTGATAATTCCATCGATGCCTTTGGTGATGCTTATGAATACCTTATGGGTATGTATGCTTCAAATGCCGGAAAGTCTGGCGGTGAATATTACACACCGCAGGAAGTTTCTGAGCTTCTTACAAAAATCACACTCGTAGGAAAAAAGACAATCAACAAAGTTTACGACCCGGCTTGTGGTTCAGGTTCACTTCTTTTGAACTTTGCAAAAATACTTGGTGCAGACAATGTTCGTCTTGGTTTTTACGGACAGGAAATTAACATCACAACTTACAACCTTTGCCGAATCAATATGTTCTTGCACGATGTTAGTTATGATAAATTCAATATCAAACTTGGCGACACCCTTATAGATCCAAAACACTGGGATGACGAACCATTCGAAGCTATCGTATCGAATCCGCCATATTCAATTAAATGGGAAGGCGACGATAACCCGATTCTTATAAATGACCAGCGATTTAGCCCTGCAGGTGTACTTGCTCCAAAAGGAAAAGCAGACCTTGCTTTTATAATGCATTCTTTAAGCTGGCTTGCTACACACGGAACTGCAGCCATTGTTTGTTTTCCCGGTATTATGTACCCCGGTGGTGCAGAACAGAAAATCAGAAAGTATCTTATAGATAATAACTATATTGATTGTATCATCCAGCTGCCGGACAATCTTTTCTTTGGAACAAGCATTGCAACCTGTATTATGGTTCTTAAAAAAGGAAAGGCAGAAAACAAAACTCTTTTTATTGATGCATCAAAAGAATGTGTAAAAGTAACAAATTCAAATAAACTCAGCCCAGACAACATAGCCAATATTCTAAAAGTATTTACAGAACGCAAAGAAAAAATTGATTATGTAAGCCGTCTTGTAGACAATTCAGAAATTGCAGAAAACGAATATAACCTTTCTGTTTCAAGTTATGTAGAAGCAGAAGATACAAGAGAAGTTATAGACATTAAAGTTTTAAACAAACAGATTGACGAAATTGTAGCAAAGGAAAATACTCTCCGTTCAGAGATAGATAAAATCATCAAGGAGATAGAAGGTTAATGAGTAAACTTGATGATTTGATAAATAAGCTTTGTCCGGATGGGGTAGATTTTTTTCCTCTATCGGCAGTTGCTAATATCTCAATTGGGGAATTTGTTCATAAAAATAAACAAAACCCAAATGGTTTATATCCTGTTTTCAATGGCGGAATAACAAATACTGGATTTTACGACGAATACAATAACGAAGGAAAGAAAGTAATAATAAGTGCAAGAGGGGCAAGTGCTGGTTATGTAAATAAAATAGAATCTAGGTATTGGGCTGGAAATTCTTGTTATTCAATTGATGTTGATACAAATAAACTTAATTGGGTTTATGCATATTTTTTTCTAAGTAGTATTCAAAAGTCTTTGATTGATAATCAACAAAAAGGCGGAATACCGGCTGTTTCCAAAAAACAAATAGAAAATATACAAATTCCATTACCGCCACTTGAAATACAAAATGAAATTGTTCAAATTCTTGATAAATTTACATCGCTAGAAGCGGAGCTAGAAGCGGAGCTAGAAGCTCGTCGCAAGCAGTATGAATACTATCGCGACTCGCTTCTAACTTTTGATGATTCCATAGAACGAATACCATTAGGAGAAGCTTGTTATATCAAAGCTCGTATAGGTTGGCAACGTTTAAATAGAGAAGAATATCTTGAAACTGGAGATTATTATCTTGTGACAGGTATTGATATAAGATCTGATCATAAAATAGATTTTAATTCTTGTTATTATGTTACAAAAGAAAGATATGAAAAAGATGATAAAATCCAATTAGCTAAAGGTGATATAATTATAACAAAAGATGGAACTATAGGAAAAGTTGCATATATAGATGATTTAGACAAACCTGCAACTCTGAATGGCCATTTGTTTGTTATCAGAGACACCACAGGAAGAATTGAGGCAAGATATTTGATGTATCTATTATTGTCTAGAGATTTCAATCAGTTTATTGAAAAAAATAAATCTGGAACAACTATTATTGGACTAACACAAGCTACTATAATAAATTATCAAATACCAATACCTTCTTTAGAAAAACAAAGAAACATTGTTTCCATCCTTGACCGTTTCGAATCTCTCTGTAACGACATCACTTCTGGTCTCCCAGCAGAAATAGAAGCCCGTCATAAACAATACGAATATTATCGCGACAAACTTTTAACCTTTAAGCGCAAGGAGGCGTAATAAAACAATTTACACTAACTTGGAAATTTTGTGAGTTTGTGCAAATTGTTTATAATTTTTGCTATTTCTCAAAATTGAAAAAATGTTGATTTTGAGAAATAGGCGTTGTATAATAAATTAATGAAACTTATAGTCCGAAACCAATATCTTGAAAAGCTTACTCATACAATAGATACTCCTGATATAAAAGTTATTACAGGAATAAGACGAAGCGGAAAGTCTAAACTCCTGGAAAGTTTCATTAAATACATTAAAAAGAATATAAAGAATCCTAATATCATTCATATAAATTTTAACCTCATGAAATTTAATTCTCTGCGTACAGCAATGAGTTTGAATGAATTTGTTGAAAACAGCTGGATAAAGGGAAAAGAGAATTTCTTACTTATAGATGAAGTTCAGATGTGTGAAGATTTTGAAGAGGCTATTAATTCTTTTCATGCAACAGAAAAATTTCATATTTATATTACAGGTTCAAATGCCTTTTTACTATCAAGTGACCTTGCAACGCTTTTTACAGGCCGTACTTTTGAAATTAAAGTTCTGCCTTTTTCGTTTTCGGAATATCTTAAATACTATAAAGAAAGTGATATACAAAAAGCTTTTGATGATTTTACCAAATATGGTGGAATGGCGGGCTCTTATTTGTATCAAACAGAAAATGAAAAATACAATTATATTTCAGATGTATTTAAAACCTTGATTGTCCGCGATATTCAACAAAAATATAAAATTCGAAACATAAGTTTTTTAAATAAATTAACAGATTTTCTTGTTGATAATATTTCTCTAGAGGTTTCTACACATTCAATTGCAAACACTCTCACATCTGCAAAAGAAAAAACGAATAATAAAACTGTAAGCACATATTTAAAATACCTGTGCTTATCTTTTGCTTTCTATAAAGTTCGCCGCTATGATATTCGCGGGAAAAAATATCTTGCTTCTCAAGATAAGTATTATCTTGCAGACCATGCATTTAAGTACGCATTGCTTGGAACAAAAAAACTTGATTATGGCCGTATGTACGAAAATATGGTTGCAATAGAATTATTGCGTAGGGGATATGAACTTTATACTGGTGTATTATATAAAAAAGAAATTGATTTTGTTGCCATTAAGCAGAGCGAAAAACTATATATTCAGGTTAGCGATGATATTTCATCAGAGAAAACTTTTGAAAGAGAAATTACTCCATTGTTAAGCATAAAAGATGCATATCCAAAAATAATTCTTGCACGAACAAGGCATCCGGAATATACAAGAGAAGGCGTAAGAATTATTGATGTCGCATACTGGTTGCAGGAGGGAAAGTAGGGTATGAGTCAATATAATATTATTTTAGAATCAAACGAAGCCACTGTAGTTACCGAATATACTCCAATTAGAAAACGCCGTGCAGATTATCAAAGTGAAGCCGAACTTGAAAAGAGCTTTATAGAAG
>JAEEGL015290405.1_pt1 | contig 23828 bp, 15 predicted proteins | sample 9134231 | NCBI WGS metagenome assembly JAEEGL01 (sample SAMN16246548, study PRJNA631951) | gut metagenome | biome: gut microbiome; feature: rumen; material: fiber-attached | host: Bos | place: Iran: Karaj | collected 2018-10 | reverse complement strand
CTTAATTTTGATTTTACTAAAGCACAATTAAATTTTGTTAATAATGAAGAATTTAATTTTGAAGAAAAAGTTCAAAAAAGTTTTGATTATTCATTTTTATCTTTAGAAAATAATATATTATATTCTAATTACTTTGATAAATATATATTAATAGATTCAAAACAATTTACATTAGGAAAAGAAGATTTTATAGCATTAATAAAAAACAAACCAAAAGAAGGATTAGAAATATTTTTAAATTTATCAATAAACAAAATAATATCAAATTATACAAAAGAAAACTATTTAAATCAAAATAAACAAATATTAAATAATTTTTCTAAATGGTCAATAGATATAATAAACAATATTCAATTAACAGAAATTTTCAAAGAACTTTTTTCCTTATATTTCAACCCCGAAAAATTTATAGAAAAACTTAAACCAAAAATAGAAAAAATTACAATAAATGAATATGAAATGTTACTTTATTCCTATAAAATAATATTAACAACTCAATTATCAAAAGAAGGTAATTTTTATAAATCTCTTTTATCAAAAAATATGGAAAATTATATAAAAGAAAATTACATTCCAGGAGGAGAACCAAATGAAAATTTATGGGTAACATCAGTAAATGAAATAGAAGAATTTTTAAAAGACACTCCTGATAATGGAGGACAAATGAAAGCTGCATATATATGTTCATGTGGTAAATGGTATGAAGTACCAAAATGTGGTTTTCCTACTTCAAAATCTTTATGTGATTATTGCTTTAAAGAAATTGGAGGAATTAATCATAATCCAGTTCCAAGAGAAAATCATTTTAGAATTTTTAAAAATAAAGATCAGGAAGTTAATTGTTTAAGAAATGTTAGAGGATGGTTTAAAAGTGATAATTATCCAAGAAAAACTTTACAAGAATTAAAAGAAGATATTAAAGTTTATATAAAAGAAGAACATAAAGGAATTGCTGTTATTTCTCAAGATTTGTTTAATAAAGAAAATAAAAAAGTTAGAGATTTAAATCAAGTTTCTTATAGATTGTTGTCTTTTATTTTCTATTCTTATTTGTTTTATGGAAAAATTTTAGGATTTGTAAATGATAAGATTATTGATAATATTATTCAATTTAATGATTTTAGTATATATGATATTATGATTAAAACTTGGAAATTTTTGGAAAATGGTTTAAAAGCAAAAGGAATTAATGAAATTCAAATATTTTTACATTTAATTTATCCTAAATTAATTAACATATTGATGATGATTCCGAAAGTAGAAAATATTCAAATTAGAAAAAATATAGAAGAAAAAGTAACAAATTTAGTTAATGATATAATAGATAAATATGAAGAAAAGAAAAAGACATATATTAAATATAATAATAAATATAATCAAAGTGATATATATTCAATAAGATTTATTATACAAGAATTAGTAACTCCATTAGTATATAATGAAAATGATTATCCATTTTTAAAATATTTTATGATACCAAATTATCCATCAAAAAATGAAATAAAAGAAGTAATAAAATTAGTCCCAGAACATAATAAAAAATATCCAATTTTAATAAATTTACTAAATGATGAAGGAAATGTAGAAGCACTTCAAAATTTATCTAAAATAAATCCATTTATAAATAGTATGTTAGATTATTATTCCTATAAAATAAAAAGAGAAGATGCCAAAAAAGTTAAAATAAAAGATGAACTAAGAAAAATAGATAATCAATCAATAAATAAAGAATTTATAGATTTTAAAGAAGGATGGCAAAATTTTACTGAATTTCTAAAAGAAAAACAAAAAACAAAAAAAAAAGAAGAGTATTTATTAAAATATAGATGTAGACCAGAAATAAAGATAAAACAAATAACAGAAAAAAGTGAATTAGCATATGTTTTAAATGATGATGGTGAATATGATTTTGGAATGAATATTGCAGCAAGTTATCAATTATTTACAGAGTGGCAAAATTTAGTTTTAGGAAATATTATTAATTCTAATAGTCAAAATGGTGTCTTAAAATATTTTATTGATCAAATTTCAAAAGAAATTTTAACACAAAATGCAACAAGTAATGAAATTATTTCATTTAATTTAAATAATGAAAATTCAATGTTTAATTCATTTGAAGAAATTATAACAGCATTTTCAAAAAGAAATTGTTATAATGATGATGGTACTATAAATTATTCTAATTATAAAAATATTCAATATGATTTTGATTTAATTGAAGAAGCAATTGGTAAAATTATATTACCTGGAAAAAAAAGTTTTAAACCAGAAGTTCAAAGATTTATTACATATGGATATGAAGGTTATAGAGGAGGAAATTCAACTGTTATTCTTGATTATTTATCAAAATATAATCAATCTCCTTTATCTAAACAAGAAAAAAAAATTTTATATGAATTTTCACAAAGAGGAAAAGATTATAATAATTTTATGTTTTCACTTCAATTACTTATTTTTTATCTTAAAAATGAAAATTATCAATCTAATTATTCTATTAAAGATGCTATTAATAATATTCCTGATTATGTTAATATTGGAAATGAATGTAAAGAATTTTTTGAAATTAATGATAATTTCAAATTAATAAATTTAATATCTATTTTTGAATATATTGAATTATTATGTTATCCTCAAATTGTTGAAAATGTTAATGATGATTATAAAAAACAAATTAATCAAGAAGAAATTAATAAAATAAATAAATATTTTTATGATGATGGAAAAAAGTTAATTAAAAAAATTTTATTAGCAACTTCTGTTAGAAAATTCATTTCTAGATATTTAAGTGGTAAGAGAGGAGATAATGAAATAAAAGAAGATGAAAATTTATTATTTTTTATTCAAAATAAAGAAGAATTTTGGCCGAAAGAAATTTTTAATAATCAATTATTTGAAAAAGAATTTGAAGAAATGATTGGAAGTTTCAATGCACAAGTTAATGAGTCTTTAGATTTTTATGAAGTTTTAGGAGGTGATATGATATTACTTGGAGATAAAAAAGAATTTGAAGAAATAAAAATAGAAAATGAAATAGACACTGGAGAATTAATATTAGGGGATTTTATTAATGAAAATGAAACAGAAGAAACACTATTTAAAAATAATATTAAGGAACTAAAGAAAAGAAAGAAAAATAGATTTATTTATTAAATTTGATTTTAAAATTATTAACAAAAACAAAATAAATTAATTTACAAAATTTTTTTAATATTATATTATTATAATTATTTTTTACAATAAAAAATTTATTATATCGAATCATTATCCAAATTTCATTTATTGAGGAAATATTTATTTAAATGAAAAATATTAATCTCAAATTAATGCAATAATTAAACATAAAATTTATTAATCTAAATATTTGATTTATTAAACAATTTAAAAAAATGTTATATCATTATTAAAAGAAAAAATAATTATATATATAATTTCCTTTTATTTAATTAATTTATCATTTTTATGATAATAAAAATTAATTTTAGATTTATTAAATTTATTTAAAAGGCAGATAAATAAATAATTCTCTTTTCAGGTTTAGTAACTTCAGGAGTATCAATTCTAACATATAACAAAGCTTCACATAAAGCTTTTGCATTTACATCATAATATCTTTTTAAATTAGTAATTTGTTCCTTTAAAGCAGACTCATGACAATTCATAATTTGAATTATTGCATTCATTTTTTCAACAAAATTTTTAATATAATTTTCTCCTAAAGTTTGACAAAAAAACTTACTAAAAGGAACTTGACATTCTTCAGAAAAACCATCTAAAAATTGTTCAAATATTTCTTTGTCTTTTTGTATTCTTTCTATTATTTTCAGAGAATTATATTTTTTATCTTCATCTTTAAATTTTTTTACTGGAAAATTGTATCTTTTATATTTTTTTTTATTTTTATCTTTATTGTCTTTTGTATTTAAATCTTTATAATTTTCCCATTCTTTATTTTCTTCTTTTTTATTTTCTGTATTTTCAATATCTTTTTTTTCCTTTTTTTTCTCTTTATATACTATATCTTCTTTATCTATTGGAATATATTTTATTTGATAATTTACTAAAGCACTTTCTTTAAATGATTTTAATAATTTTCTATTTAAACTTCTTATTGAATGTATTAATTCTTCAATATAATAATTAACAAATGAATCAATAAAACTTCTTACAATTATTAACAAATTATTTTGAGTTTTTAAAATTTTTACAAAACCTCTATTAAAATTTTCTTCAAAACTCCCAAAAATACCATTTAAAATATCATCATCCCATTCAGAAGTAAATATTTTATTTAAATAAGTTTTAGATAACTCCTTAAACATTAATTCAATAACTTTATTACATCCAATTTTAATACTATTATTATATTCACCTAAAATACTTGGATTAGAATTTATAAATCTTAATTTAATATGTTTATATAAATCTTTTGGTAAAAGTGATTTACATTTTTTTTTAAAAGTTGGAAATATTTCTAAACATTTTGAAGAATCAATTACATAAACACAAGCAATAATTAATTCATCAGCAGAATTTAATTGATTTATTTCATCATCTTGACTTTTAATTAATAAAGTAATTTTTTCAAACAATATTTTTACAATTTGAAATAATAGTTGTCCTTTAAAATCACCTGATAATAAATCTAAAATATTCATTAAAGAATTATAAACATCAGATGCATAATAAGATTGAATTTTATCTAAATCTTTTTTTATATTTTTCAAAGCTTTTTTATCATCTAAATTCTTTTGAATAACATTTTTTAAATTTGAATCTAAAACATTATTAATGTGATCATAAAATAAATGCATATAATATTCAACATCACCAATAATATCAGTATCATTTAAATTAATTCCAATTTTTGTTAAAATTTCTTCAAATTCAGATAACCAATGTGCAATTGGAATTAATAAACCAGGTGATTTTTCTAATTCTTCTTCTTTTAAAAAAGGTTGTATTTTTTCTTTAATTAAATTTAAATAATTATCTTTATAAATAGTAAATATATCATATGAAGGAGGAAAACAAGGAACAACTTTAATTTTAATAGTATATAATTCTTTTATTTCTACTAAAGTTTCATCTAAAATTTCTTCTCTTGTTCCTTTATCTGAAAATTTTTGTTTAAAATGTTCTTTTATAAATTGTGGTATTTTATATATTAAATTTTCTTTAAGTGACTCACTTTCATTTTCATATAAAAATTGAGTTTCTCTTAAAGTTAAACTTTCACTTGGTCTAATATTATTTGAATTATAAGTTACAATTCCTTTAAATTTATCAGTTGTTTCTTGATATGTTTTAAATACATTTCTTATATTTGATAAATATTCAGGATCTTCTTCAATTATTCTTAATAATTTAACTAAAAATTCTGGTCTTTCATTTACTAATTTAACTGGATCTTCAAAATAAGACCAAAATTTTTCAAAAAATTCATCTTCATATTTTTGAACACACATTAAATGATCTGCAACATTATTTAATTTTTCACTTCTTTCTTGAGTTTTTACTCTTTCTAATAATGCAATTCTTAAATATGATAAATATCTAATTTGTTTAAATACAGTTACAATATTTGAATCATCTTCATTTAATAAATTTCTCATTTCTTCAATTTGATCTTGTACTCTTACATACATATTTAAATTATGTAACATTAAACTAACATTTTTTTTACTTAACATTAATTTTTCTAAATCAGTTCCATAAACATTTATTGGATCTGTTATTTTTTTCCATCCATTATAAAATTGATTTTGTTTTTGACTTGTTTCTGTCATATTTAATATCATTTGATCTATTGCTTTTAATGATGAATCCAATTCTGAAATATTATGTTCTATTTTATTAAATACTTCTAAACTATATTGATTCTCTTTTTTATGACATAAATTTATCATTAATTTAATTGAGTCAATTGTTAATATTTGTTCATTAAATAAGTTTTTTAAATATTCTCCTGCTTTTTCTTTTGCATCTTTTTCATTTCGTAAATAAGGAATTTTAATATTTTCCATATTAATTAAGTAATTACTTTTTAAAAAAAAATATTAAAAAATAAATAAATAGACTAATAAAAAATGATTATAAAATAAAATTTTTATAAAAAAAGTAATTTAAATCACTTTTTATAATTAATATGTAAAAATATGTATGTTCAATGTTTCTTAAATTTAAGAATATAATAATTTTTGGTGAATATAAAATAATACATAATATAAAAACTAATTAATAATATTTATTCAACTTCAAAACGTAATTTTATTAAAGGATGTTTATGTGATTCCCCAAATTTCATTTCACATTTTTGACAATAATTAAATTGAGGACAAATACTACATTTATATCTTAAACCTTTAATTGGATTCATATTACAACCATTACATGTTATTTTATTATGAATACTAACACAAATTTTTTTATTTTCTTTTTTATCTTCAAATTCTTTTATTCTTTCAAATTTTGAATTTTCTAATATTGTACTTATTCCCATATTTGTTTCTTTTACTAATTCTGCAGTTAAATCTTTTATTTTTTTTGTTATTATATCTTCTATTGAATTCAATTGTTTATTTTCTTTTTCTTTTTCTTGTTTTGCTTTTAATGCTCTTAAATTTTTTATTTTTGAAACTATATTTTGTATAACTTGATCTTTTATTATTTTTTTATTTTCAGGATTTTCTTCTTGATTTAAATTAGGAATTTCTTTAATTTGTTTACACTTTAATTCATCTTCATTAAAATAAATATATATAGTTTCTATTGGAAGTTTACTCATATTTTCAAAATTAATCTCTGTGATTTGTTTAAATTCATGGGTTTTAGTTTCTAATTCAAAAAAAAATTTTTTTGTCTCTTCTGGATTAAAATTATATTTTCCTGAAATTAATTGAATAAAAATTTCATAATTATGAGGTAAAGTATCATTTTTAATTTCACCATAAAAATTATAAGCACATGGAAATTCAGGTTGCATTTTTTTCTAGTTTTTTTTCTAATATAAAAATAAATAAATTATCATCATTTAAATTAATAAAATTTATTTAAAAAAATTAAATTAATTATTGAATAAACAAAAATCATTTAAACAAATGTTTAAATCATTTATAGAGATAGCTTATTATTTCTTATATAATAAAAAATAAATATAAAAATAAATATTTTAATTGATTTTTAAAAATAAAAATAAAATCATATTTAAATTAAAAAAAATATAAAAAATTTAATAAAATAAATATATAACTAATATAAAAAATAATTAAAATAATGTTTTCAGAACTAGAAATAAACCCATTTCTTCATAAAGAAAGAATAGTAGATCGTCCCCATGAAAAAAATGAAACAACAGGAGCATTTGGTTTCCCAGAATGGCAACAACCATTTTTATCAACTCATAGAGCACTATTTACTCCAAAAGACTATTTACAAAGTAAAACAATATTAGATAAAGAATATTTAAGAAATGGTTATTCTAATATAAATTTTAATTTAAATCCAAAAGAAAAAACATATTTAACAACAAATAGAAGAGATCATAAATATATAAAAATGAATAAAGATGATAGAGTTATTTTACCAAAAGAAAAAATTGATTTTATTAGAAATAGTAAAATTACTTTTGGAAATGATCCTCATGTTAAAAATTCTGTTTATAATAGTTTAATGATTAATCCTCATAATATGACACCAAGATTTGATTATGATAAAATTAAATTTCATTATGATGAATATAATATTCATCCTATTACAGGAATTCCTGTTTGGAAAAATCCAAAAAAAATGCTTCCTTTTGATTATTTTAATTTAAATAAAGATAAACATTATATTGCTGCTAGGAATATTAGTTATATTAATACTGATTATAAAAAAGTTTGGGATCCTATTACAAATAGGTATTTTGTTGGTACTACTAGAAGTATGAGTACTGCAAATTAAAAAAAATTAGTTTTTTTTATTTATTAATTTATTAATTGGTTTTTTTATATTTTTTTTTGATTATTTTAATTTTATAATATATATATATATTGTTTTTTTTTTGATTTAATTGATATAATAATATTATATTTTTTAATAACAATATTTATATATATATTAAATATTAACTATAATGTTTCAATATAGGAAAAAAAAAAATAAATAATTTTATTTTGTATATAAAGTTTGAATTTGATCAAGTATACAAGAAAATGAAGGTCTATGTTTATTTCTTTCTGATGTAAGTGGTAAATAATTTATTTTTTTTTTCTGTATAATATCCTTTAATTTATTTATAGTTCTTTTGATTAAATAATCTATTCCATATGATTGAATTATATCAATTATATTACCTTCATCATCATATATATTAATAGGTTCAGCTAAAAGTCTACATTTAACATAATTGTCATTATCTTCATCCTCATTTAATGTATTAAATATTTTAACAACTTCTTTTTTATCTTTTGTAAAAGTACTAATAAAGCAAACAGGAATTTTTTCTCCTTTATAATTTTCCTTTAACTCATTAATATATTTAAATTCTTCATCATTAAAACTATCATGATTAAAACAATACCAAATACAATGAATATATTTATCAGGATCCTTTTTAGATATTTGGTTATTAATTAAACTATCTACATCTTTAATTAAATCTTCAAATTTATATCTTCTATTATTAAATCCTTTCATTTCAAAAAACCTAAATCTTTCTTTTTTTACTTCACTTATACTACAATTACTAAAAGGAATATTAGAATTAATAATATTTGTTTTTAAAATATTATTAATTAATGTACTTTTTCCAGTTTTTTTCTTTCCAATAACTAAAATATTAACATGTTTCATATCTAAAAAAAAATCATGATTAAAATATTCATTCCAAGAAATTCTCTCATCAGGATTTTTTTTTAACAATTGAATTAAAATATCTTTAAAATTAGCATCAGAAGGTAATTTAATAGGAATACCATCATCATTAAAATTAGGAAAATGATTATAATACATTTGATACATAATCATTCCAATACTATATAAATCAACTTTATTATTATAAGGTTTTTCATCATAAATTTCAGGAGCCATTGTTTCAGGAGAACCACAAAATGAATCATCAATTTTTTCATTTGGAAATTCTCTACTTAAACCAAAGTCACCTAATTTTACTATAAAATCATTTTTAGATTGATTATTATATTTTACAAAAATATTTTCTAATTTAATATCTCTATGTATTATATTATGTAATTGCATTATTTTAAATCCATTATTTAATTGATTCATAATATTTCTTATTTCTATCATTGTAAATCCTCTATGTTTTTTTTCTAATATTGAATTTAAATCTGTATCACATTTTTCTAATATTAAATCATAGTAATTGTCAGTTTCTATAAAATCAAATAATTTAATTATATTATTTGATTGACATTTTGATAATATTTCTTTTTCTCTTTCTAATTCTTCATATATATTTTGTTGTTCTATAATTGTTTTTGGTATTCTTTTTATTGCAACTTTTAATAATCCTGAGTATACTTCACCGAAATTTCCTTTTCCTATTTTTTCTTCTAATGAGTATCTTTTTATCATTCTTTTTATTTATATTTTTTTGTTTGATTTAATTTTTTAATTTTATTCTGATCAGAAAATACTTAATTTTAATTTGAATCCATTAAATTTTAAATTTAAATCAGAATTATAATTGTTATGCTTATTAATTATTTAAAAATTAAAAAAATAAAAAAAAAATAATAATTAAATTTGATTAATTATATTATATTAAAATATAATAAAATAGATATAAATAAATACATATTTATATTTTCAAAATTAAAGTTTTTTCCTATTTTTGCTCTTTTTTAAAAAATCATCTTCATTTAAATTCTATATTTCTCTCATTCATCTTTTAATTATTGAAAAGATGTCCTTTTAATTTGTGGATTTATTTTTTTTTAAAATATATGAATATTCATTTCTATTTCTTTACCAATAATTCCCATTTTGTTATTATATAAAACAAAACTAAATGTATGATTTCCTTTATTAATTATTTTATTCTTATTATATAAATGAATTGGAATCTCAACAAATTGATTGAAATTAATGCTATCATGATTAACTATAGTTTCTTTAATTAATAAATCAGATTCATTTTCATATGGGATATTCTTTATGTAACAATTTTTAGGAAGAATTAAAGAACCGTTATTTTTAATTTGTAAAATTGCTTTAATATATTGTTGATTTTTACTGTTTGATTTTAATTCATGTGAAATTAAATTACATTCTAATGAATATATTTTCTTACTTAATAAACTTGTAGATTCACAATTTGTTTCTTTTGATTCTATTGAATTTGGGTCTTCAGAGTTTATTCTTGTTGTTTCTTTTACTTCATTTTCACCTTTTTTTGTAACTATAAATTCTCTATTTTCATTTTTTGGAATTAAATTTTGATTGTCTAATTCATTTCCTGAAGGAGTATTTTTTTTATGTAAATTTACATTATTTTCATTATTGATTCTAATTGTTAAATTATTAATTTCATTTTTTAATTTTTCTAATACTTCATTAGCTTCTTTTTGATAATCATCAAATTTTTTTTGTATTTTTTTTTTTTCATTTTCTAATTCTTCATTTCTTTTTAAAATCTCTAATTTTTCACCATTTAATGTAACTATTTGGTCTTTTAAATTGTTGATAATATCTAATAATTCTTTTTTATCTCCTTTTATATTTTTATTTGTATTTACTGATTCACAATATATTTCATTTATATTTGGGTCATTTAAAATATATTCTTGATATGTGTTTTGATCAGTAATGTCAATTGATAATGAATCATTATATTTAATATAAAATTTCAAATCATTTATTTCATTTTCTATACCAATTGTCTTTTTAATCTGATATATAAAAGTATCATATTTTTGATATAAATAAACTTTATTTTTTTCTCCATTGTAATTGCAAAAAATTTTATCTTCCATATATTAATTTATATATATTTGAGTTTATACTATTTATACCATTATGAAAAATAATTAAACACTATTTTCTAAATTATAGTCATACATTTAATTGATATGAAAAGTTATGAAAAAATAAAAAAATACAATTGTTTTTAAATTAAAATAGTTTAAAATAATTAATAAATAAATTTATAAATTAATATTCAATTTTATTTCTCAATTTTATTTTTCTTAGCAACTTAATTACTTTTCATAAAGTTAAAAAATTTTTCTAAATTAAGATAAAAAAATAAATTATTTATATAAAATAAAGTAAAATTAGCAATTTATATTATTTAAAAAATAATATATGAATTCAAATATAAAAATTATAGTGATATTTCCACCTATAAACAATTATTTGTAATTGTCATTTTTTATAAAAAATTAATTGAATAACATTAATTGAAATTTTTAGTATTATATAATTTAAATTAATTTCAACATTTTTTACTTTAAAATAATTATTTACATAATTCATAAATCTCTAAATCTATTTTTTATATTTAAATTAAAAAAAGATATTAGAAGAAAATAAAATAAGCAATTATAAAATGTTAGCATTATTGACTTTTAATAAAATATAATTTATCTTATTCTTTTTAATTTTAAATATACTTTATTCATTAACAGTTTTATTTAATGACAAATATAAAGGAATAGACTTATCTATAGTTTAAATATTAAAACAAATATCTATAGAAAAGAAAAAAGTAAGAAAGATAATAAATATTATAAGTTAAAAAATATTTATTTGTATCATTATTTTCTTTATGTCTTTAAATTAAAATATTATATTTACTAATTTATACAAATATTTGAAAATAAATAATAATAAATATTAAAATATTTTAAAATTAATATTATTTATAATATTATTTTAAAAATTTACTTATTAAATTATTTTATTTATTTTTGGATTCATAGATTTTATAGATATTAAGAAATTGTTTGATATTATTGCAAATATATTTTTTATGAAAATAAAAAACATTTTTACTAATTTTAATCATCAACAAAAAAATTAAAAGATTAACAATATATTTCCATAAGAATTAAATTCTATATAAAAAAATATTAATAATACATATATTATAATAAATTTATCAAAAAATAATTAACCAATATTATTATCAAAATAAAATTAATAATAATCATATTTTTTATTATAACCAGATAAATTGTAATTATTATTAATATAAATACTTCCTTTTGGAATAACAGGTAAATGAAAATTATTATTTTTTGAATGATAATTTTTTCCACCATTATAATAATTTTCATTTCCTAAAGGATAATTTTTTCCATATTTAACTCCTTTATTTGGAATATAATCATTTTTAATATTAGTAAAACTAGTTTTATATAATTGAAATAAATGTTTCATTTTATTATTTTGATATTCATTATTATAATTATTATTATAATTATTTGGATATTCTTCTTCTTTTATAATTTTATAATTATGATTTATATAATTTCTAATATTTTCATTACTATCATTTAAATTATAATCTAATTCAATATTATTATATATATCTTTTTCTTTATTCTTTTGATTATATGATTTAAATGCATTATCTAATGTTGAATTTCCAATATTATTTGTTGACATAAATGAAAATAAATTTATATTATCTTTTTCTTTATCATTCAAATTTGTTGATGTTGATATTTTTTTTTGTTTTTTCATTGATAGAATATTGAAATTAGTATCTATTCTTTTATTTATTTTCTTTCTTTCTTTTTTTTCTTGAAATTGTTTTAGATATTCTTGTGGGACAATACCTTCTCCATAATTATTATAATTTATGTTATTTATATTAGTAAATGAAGTTTGATTTAATAAATTATTATCTCTTTCACTTTTAGAATAATTTTGATTATTTTGATTATTTTGAAATTGAATAACATAAATATTATTATTATTACTATTATTATTTTGTTGATGATTATATTTATATTTTATACTTTGTAAAACATTTTGACTTAATTTTTCAATAGGAAAATTTTCAATAGTAAAATTAATATTATCATTTGTATTAATATTATTATTATTATCATTATGATTATTATTTAATTCAATACTTCTTTCAATATTATTATTTTCATTATTATTATTTTTATCATTATTAAAAATATTATCATTAATTTCTAAAACTTTCTCATTTTCCTTTTTCATATCTTTCTGATATAATTTAGCTAAATAAGGATGTTGAAAAACATTATCTCCATTAAGTCTTTTTTTAGGATCAACCTCAAGTAATCCTTTCATAAAAGAAATAGCATTTTTAGGTAACTTCCCAAGATATCTCCATTCTAAACTTTCAGGTTTATCAACATTTAACAATTCTTTCCCATTAAAAATTGGATTATTATAAAACAAATTAATTTGTTCCTTAGTAAAATTACCAATAATTTTTTGTATACAATGTAATTGATCAATTTCACTTTCTCCAGGAAAAAGTGGATTACCATCAACTAATTCTCCCATAATACAACCAACAGCCCAATAATCAACTTCAAATCCATAATCACCTTGACTTAAAAGTAATTCTGGTGCACGATACCATCTTGTAGCAACATAATCAGTTAATTTTTCATTTTTTGAATTTAATATACGAGCAAAACCAAAATCACATAATTTAATATTCATATTATCATCTACTAATAAATTTTCTGGTTTAATATCACGATGGATTACATTTTGTGAATGAAGATATTTTATTGATTTACATAATTGATAAATGAAATGACGAATTAATTTTTGATCTAAACCATTAAAATGTTCTTGAAGAAGTTCAAGTAAATTTTTAGGAATATATTCAAATATTAAATATAAGTTTCCTTTTCTTTTAAAAGCTTCTATGAAGGATACTATATTTGGATGATTTAGTTTTTGTAACATTCGAAGTTCACGTTTCATTGTTTTTTTTACTAAATCATCTTCTACTTCTTTAAATTTTTTTATTGCTACGTATTTACCTGTTTCTTTATTTCGACATTTGTAAACTATCCCATAGGCTCCTTCACCTACTACTTCTATTACTTCGTATTTATTTTGCATTTTTTTAATTTTTTTTTGGTTGTTTTTTTTTTTATTTTTTTTTAATTTTTAATTTAATTAATATTTTATATATATTTGGAATTATGTTAATAAATAATTATTAGGTAATTTTAGTATATTTAATATGAAAATAGGAATTAATATAAAATAAAAATTAAATTATAAATTATTTATCTTTGTTTTATTTTATATTACTCAACTTAAATTTATTTTTAATTAATTAAACATAAAAATATATTTTTTATATTATAAATTGATTAATTAATAATTTATTGAATAGTTTTATTTAATTAATAAATTATTTAAAAATATTCATTTAAAATAAATTATTATTTTTAATGTTTTTAAAAAAATTTTTTATTATTTTTATCTAATATAAATGAAATAGAAGATTTTATATTTTCCTTTTTCATTCCAAATCAATACATTAAAAATATAAAATACAATTTTTTATTAATTTAATAAAAAAAAATTAATCAATAATTTTTTTTACTTTTTAAATAAAAATAAATTTACCAAAAAAATAATAAATAAAAAAGAATCAAATTTTCATAGACATGTTGATTTATTTTTTGGTTCTTCATTTTTACTTTTTCCAAAACATTTTCTCTTTTTATTAGGATCTTTTGATTCATCAGAATGATCTTTTTTATTTATTTTAACACTTTTATTCATTTCTAAATCTGAAACAGGAATTTTATTTCTAACTTTAAGAAATTCAGAAATCAACTTATTAATACTATCATTAATTCCATTTCCAGTAGCAGCAGAAGTTCTTCCATAAATAGCTTCAACACTTTTAGCATATTCTCTAACTACAGCTTCATCAACAACTTCATTTAAATCTGATTTATTTCCAAAAATAGCAAGAACTAAAATAAAAAAATAAAAAAAAACTAAATTTTACCTTTTAAAGAATTAGCATTATTTTTAACTTCATTAACCCAATAATTTTGAATTTCATCAAAAGTTTTTTGTTGAGTAACATCATAAACTAAAATAACAATATCAGCACCTTTATAAAACATTTTTGTAACTGCTCTAAAAGATTCTTGTCCTGCAGTATCCCAAAATGTAACTTTTATTGTTTGATTGTCTATTATTATTGTTTTATTTTGATGTTCTGGAGAAACTGTTAAAATGTGTTCTTCATTAAATCCTTCTCCCAAAAAACTATTCATTATACTTGTTTTTCCTACTGCTCCTTCACCTACTATTACAATTTTACAATTTATTATATCATCTGACATTTTTTATTTAATATTATATTTTATGGATTTTTCTTTTTTTTTGTTTTGACAATTAATTAGTTATTGTTTTTTTTAAAAAGTGTAAAATAATATATTTTTTGAAATTTATTATTTTTTAAAATATTAATTTAATAACTTATTTAAATTTGAAATTCCAAATGAATTTTCATTGTACATTAAAATCATATTATTTTTTAAATCTAATAAACCATAAATAAAATTTCCTTTAAAAACATTGTTTATAATTTTAATATATTCATAATTATCACATTTATAAACTTTAATATCTTTATATTCTCCTCCAACTATAAAAACTCCCTTATTTTCAATAATACATATATCATTTATAAAAAACCCATTTTCTATTTCTTTAATAATTTCTTTTGTAGATATAGAAATAATTTGAATCATATAATTATCACCAATAATTATTCTATCATTATCAAGTCTTTTTAATATTGTATATTCTTTTGATTTAATATTTGTATTATAATAAATACGTTCAAAATTATATAAATTATGAAATTTAATTCCATCAAATCCAAAAGTTATTAAAATTTTTTTATCTTCTAATAATAATATTGAATAAACTTCATATGAATGAGTTATTATTGTTTTATATTGATATAATTTATTTTTTCTTTCTTCCCATATTTTAACTTTACAATCTTTTGAACATGAAATTATATTTCCATTTTGACAATATAATAATTTATTTATAGTATAATAATGAGCATAATAAATTGTTTGATTAACAAAAAATTTACTTTCATTTTCTATATTTTTTTTAATCCATGTTTTTATATTTAAATCATATGAACAAGTTACAAAATTATTTTCATCTTTTATATTTATGTAATTAACAGCTAGATCATGTTCATTTGAAATTTGTTGAATGATATTTAAATTATTCCCATAAATTAAAATTGAATTATTATTTAAACCTAAAATTATGTTTCCAGAAGGAAAAATAGATATGATTCTAATTTCATCATTATTAAATATTTTCATATTTAAATTATACTCATTTTCTTTCATTTTTTATTTTTATCAAATCATTTAGTATATTAATAATGAATATAACATAAAATAAAATAAATTCAATAAATTTACTTATTATAAATAAAATTTAATTATATATATGAATTATGCTTTAATATATTAAATAAAACAAACAAATAAATCATAAAAAATAATTTAAAAAATAACTTTTTCAGCAAAACAAAAATTTGAATTTTTTGTTAAAAAAAACATGAAATATCAATTACTTAAAGATAAGTTAATGATATTTTTATGACTAAAATATATTATATAATTATTAAATAAATCAGAAAATAATATGATATATAATCTATAAAGATGGAAATTTTTGTTTATTTTAATGAAAAATTAAAGAAATAACCTTTTCAAGATTGAATATTAAAAAATCTCTAAATAATTTAAATGATATATATAAAGGATAAATAAATATTTATATATTAATTTCCCATTTAAAGAATAAGATAATAAAATCAATTAAAATGACTAAAAAAAATAAAAAAAAATCACATACGAAATTTGACTTAGATAATAGTAGAGCTAAAATTATAACTCATTTTTGTAACTTTCTTATTATTATGTTAAATGATTTTGTCAAAAAATATTTTAATTATCAGAGAGTTAAATTTAGAAAAATTAATTCAGGCATAAAAACACAAAGATCTAAAGAATCTATTTCAAATCTGATGAAGATGAATTTAGAAGAATTATGTAATCAAAACATTTCAATAAAATATAAGGATTTTAATTCAAATCAAAATTCTAAATCATTTTTAATTTTTAAACATATTCATGATAATCCTTTAATTAATTTAAACCTTTTAAATATATTTGAAAAATACTATTTAAATGAAGAAAAAATTGAAATAAGGAATAAAAAAGGCGATAATGTTATTATTAATAATACAAATAATTTCAAATCCTTGATAAAAAGACAAAATGAATCTAAATATGTTAACTTGTTAAATAAATCTTCAAATAAAATTAAAAATATTGATATTCATAATACTAGAAATACAAAAACTTATGTCACAAACGGTAATATTGATATAAATGAATTTGAGTTTAGTAAGTATTCAATAAATGATATAATAGATTCAAATAAGATAGGAGAAGATTATAATTATCTTTTAGATAATTATAATGAACCCTTTATTTGATAATAATTGAACAAAAAAATATTAAAACATTTTATAGGTAGGTAATTATTTAAGGTTTTAAAATATGTTTTAATTAACATAATTTTAAATAAATATATATCTTTAAAATAAAAAAACAGCTATAACTATATCGAAATATATTTCAATTTTTCCTTTATAAAAATCCAATTATTATTTCAATATAATAAATTATTTATTAAAAATATAGTCAAATAAAAAATAAATAATAAAAATTTAAATGATATTTTTCAAAAAAAATAGATTTTGATTTCAATATATATTTTTCAGATTAAATTATTATGAATTTTTGAGTAATCATTAAAAATTTAAAAAAATAATTTTATCTAATTATTTACTTTAAAATTAAATTTTATTTATTCCAGTGAATAACAAATAAATAATGATATCACTAATATTATTTCTATCAACTACAACAATTTTATTTATTTCAGAAATAGTTTCAATAATAAATTATAGTAAAATGAAAGACATTATTTCTATTCCTTTAATGGAAGATCAATTTAATTCTCCAATTTATTCAATTTCCTTAGCAATAAATAATCAATGTGAAAATAATGAAATCCAAATGAAATTAGGAAATTTTCCAGGAACAAAAAAAGGGAAAAAACAAAGATCTAAAATATTAATATGTGAAATGAATTGTAAAATAAAAAAAAGAGCACCAAAAAACATTTATATTTGGAAAAATAATCAATTTTGTATAAAAATAAATAATGAATTAAATTATGAAAGTTTATATTCTAATTCAGTAGATAAAGATAAAGAATGTGATATAGGTTTTAAAAAATGTGGTATTTTAGATACAAATAATAAAATAATGTGTGTTGAAGATATTACAGATTGCCCAATAAATAAAATATTAATAAATAATAATTCATCATCTCCAGAAGATTATTCATATAAAACATTAAAATTAAATAATGGACAATATTTACATTATACAAATGAATCAATAGATAGTTTTATTGTAGTTAATTTAAGTTTAAGTTTAGGAATTCCTTGTTCAGATCCTTTACAATATAATACTAAATATCCACAATATATTTTAGATAATAATTTTAAACAATATATTTGTGCATCTAAATATGATAATACTTCTCAATTTACTAATAATACTTTTATTTCTTTAATTGATTCATATAGAAAATATGATGTTTTTAAAGAAAATGAAATTTTAAATTCAATTGAAAAATTATCTAATTATCCTTTATTTTCATTAAATGAAAATTATGATTTGTATTCAAGAAACTATTATGGAATTGATTATAAATGTTTTAATAAATCCAAAATAAATCTTTTTGATCTTCATCAATATGATAATTGGGAAAAAGTTGCAGTAAAAACTATTTTATCCTTTAGCTTAATTATAACACTAACATACATAATATCTTCTTGTGTTTGGATTTTTTTTGAAATTCGTAGAGAATTTAAAAAATGTCAAATATCAAGTATTATAATTTTATTTGCTTTGGTTTTAGTTTGTTCTATATTAGATTTTATTTCTTATTATTTTTTATTAAAAATAGAATTTAATTATCAATGCTTTGATTATGTTAAAAAATTTTCTATGAAAAAAGAATATAATAGAATATTATATAACAGAAAATTATGTTTGATAAATCTTATATTCACAATAATATCAATGTCCACAATAGTATTTGTTATATTTTTTATATTAATGAGAAATAGAAGAAGAAATAATTTAAATCTTAGTTTGTAATCATCTTATATATATTAGTCTTAAAATTAATAATTTATTCAAAAAAAGTATGTTTAAAAAATATTTACTCTTATAAATAACTCAAAAAATAATAAAATGTATTATTTACTAAACATAAATAAAAAAATTAAAATATACTTAAACACTTCCAGTTTTAAAATATTTAGCAATCATCCTTCTACAATATTCAATAGTTCCCCTTAAAGCTAAATCATTAACCTTAACTAAAAAAATAGGAATATCTTCTAATAATTTACTCATTCTTCCTTTATCTAAAAAAGATTTAGTCCAAGTATCATCATGTGCAATAAGACTTTGTAAACTCCCTGAGACACCTCCTAATAAATATAATCCTCCAGTAGGTAAAAAACTAAGACAAATATTTCCAGCAGCTTGTCCATATAATTCACAAAAAAATTTAAGTGTATTTTCACATAATTCACATTCTTTTCTTAATCCTTTATAAATAATTTGTCCATTTAATTGAATTTGAGTATTTGAATTTTGTGTCCCTTGAAAAACTTCAATTTGTTCATATATAGGTAAATCATATGAATATTTATATTCTTCACTTAAAAATTTATAAATTGGAATAATACTTTGACCACAAGTTGCTCTTTCAGTAGAAATATGTTCAACATTATAATATTTTTGCAAATATTTCATAAATTTAAATTGTATTTTATTCCTTGGTGCAAAATCACTATGACTCCCTTCACTTCCACTAACTAAATAATATTCATCATCATCTCTTTTAGTTAAATAACCAACACCTAAACCAGTTCCAGGACCTAAAGTAGCTTTTGGTCCATTTGGATTAACTTTCTTATTATTAATAGTAATAATATCTTTACCTTCTATTAAATGAGTTTGTATACCATAACCATTAGCAACAAAATCATTCATAAATACTATTTTTTCTATTCTTAAATCTTTTGCTAAATCTTCTCCATTAACTGAACCCCAATGAGTTACGTTTGTAAATTGAACTACTGTGTTGTTTTTTATTGGACCTGGAACACCAAAAACTGCAAATTTTGGATAATGATCTGCTGACTTATGTGGTGCTAAGAATTGAGTTAAAAGGTCTTGGGCATTTTTATAATTAAAGGAAAATAAATATTTATTATCTATTAAATCATGAGGAGCATCTGGATCTGAAGATATTTTTAATAGACATAAACGAGAGTTTGTTCCTCCTATATCACCTGAAAGAATTGGAATTTTAGTTGACATTTTTTTTATTTTTTTATTTTTTCTTTTTTTTAATTGTTTTTTATTTTATTTTTTATAATATAATATATAATATTTTTTCTTTTTATTTATGTGAATTTTATTTTATATAAATTATGTTTTATTTATTATTATTATAAAATAGGAAAATGGATTTAAATATAATATTATATTAATTTGAATAAATTATATTTTTTATTATTAAATAAATCCATCATATAAATCAGGATATTCATTACATGCATCACAAATAGCCATAATATTTCCATAAAAAAAAAAAAAGCATTGATATAAATTGAATAAGTCCACGTATTAAATATTTTTGTCTCATTTCATCTTTTTTATAAATAAGTGCTGCAATCATTGTAGGTATACCTGCATAAATAGTTGAACAAAAAATTAAAAGAAATTTAGCAAAACATGATATTTTAGGTTTTATATCTTTTTGTATAATATAAACTTGGTTATTATGAATATATTGTTCTGATTCTATAAATATTATATTAGAATTTGAAATTTCTGATGTGTCTTGAACATCATTCATTATTAATTATTTTATATTAATTGTTTAATATTTTATTGATAATAAATAAAAAGAAAAAAAGTAATTTTAATTATTTTTTAATTTATCAAAAATATAATATAAAATAAAAATATAGCAACTATTCAAATCATAAAATGATAAAAGAAAATAAATTAATTTTATTAATAAAAAATCTAATATCATTAATTTAATGAATTAATTATTATTTAATGTCTTCATGTTACAAAAATTTAATTTTACCTAGTATTTATGGAGAAATCGAAGATGAAAAAGATTTATTTAAAAAAGCAAAGAAAATTCTTGATATAAAAAAAAATTATAAAAATCATAAATTTCCAAAAAGACACTTTTTTACTGAACCTGTAAAAAAAATAAAGAGAATTCCATTTTATTCTTTTAATAATAGTTTAATTCTTCCAAAAGAATCTTATTCTCAAAATTTATTAAGAATTTCTTTCAATTTTTCAAATTTATTACATAAAGATAATTCTGTATTACATAAAGATAATAATGATAACAAAAATTTAAAAATCAATTCAAATGATAATTTAAATTTTATAAAAAGAAGAAAAAATACTAAATTTCATACTTATTCTTGCTATAATGAAAATAAATTTAGATTATCTTTTTCAACAGATAAATATTCTCCATTAACAACAACATTTTCTCATATTTCTCAACATAAAAAAAGATTAATTTTAAAACTAGAGAAATAATTTTTTTTTATACATTAAACTTAATAATATATAGTTAATGTATTAATATGATATTTTTTCGGAAATATATATGGATGATAAATAATATCAACGAAAAAAATATCTTTTTTTTATATTATATATTTTTTTATTCTATGTATTTATATATTATAAATTAATTTATAAATTTTTCAAAATTTCTTTTTCCTTAAAAATAATATTTTTATAAAAATTTTATCATTTTGAATATTATAATTATTTGAAGAATTATTTTTGGAAATTAATATACTATAACATTCACATTTTTAATTTATATATAATATTTTTTTTAATATAATTATAAAAAATCTTAAATTTAAGTTTTAAAAAACTCTATCTTTACTTTGAAATAATTATATTAAAAATTAATACTGAACAAAAACATATAAAAAATAAATTATATAAAAATTATAAATTATAATTAAATTAAAAAATTATATATTTAACCTAAGAAAAAAAATGATAAGTGAAAATATCCAAAACACCCAACATCCTCCATCATTAAACAGTCAAAGTTATCAATCAAAAGTAAACCCAGAAGATAAAATCCAAATAGAAAACGCAGCAGATTTATATAAACTTCCAATAAGTAAATTAAAAAATGCAAAAATATTTAATTTCTCAGGAAAACTTTATGACAAAATATATAATGAAGCATTAGAAATGGAAAAAGTAATTGTATCAAAAAAACCACCATTAGAGAAAAAGGTAGTAAATTATAATGAAAATCCTCCAACTTTTGATCAACAACAATATAATAAACCAAATTATAATACTCAAATATATAATACTCAATTTAATACTCCTCAAAATTATGGTAATATAAATAATACAAATTTAAATCAATCAAGAATTAGAATTAATAAATTAAAATTTGAAATGAGATATCAAACTCAAATGGGACAAGAAGTTGGTGTAATTGGTTCTTTAGAAGAATTAGGAAAATGGAATCAAAATAAAGTTTTAAGATTAAATTGGAAAGATGGTAATATTTGGAATAAGGAAATTTCATATGTTAATGGAATTGATTTTGAATTTAAATTTATTTTTATTAATAATGGAAGAGTTGTTAAATGGGAAGATGGGAATAATAGACCTTTTAATTTTAAGAATGTTTGTTCAAATTTAGAAAAAAAAAATATTCAAAATGGTCTTATTACTATTTGGAATTTAAATAATCAAACATTGGAATTTGATACTAGAAATAATATTTTGAAAATTACTTGTGAATGGAATAAAAAATAATTTAAAAATGAAAATGAAGGTTTAAGATAAGATATTTAATTTTAAATATAATAAAATTTTTACTTTTATATTTTTAAAAAAAAATAAATGAATGAGAAAAAAGAAGATTATGAGAAATTTTCTCATGGTCTATCAAATACTAATAAAATTAATATTTCTCCTAATTTAAAAGAAAAATCTACAATAATTGATAAAAATGAAAATGAAAAAAAATTAACAATTGTTAATTCAACAGGAAATAATAATATGACACAAAATTTTAATACACAAATAAAAGGAAATACAACAATTCAAAATTTTGAACAAAATAATATAAATTCAAAAGAAAATAATAATTTAAAAGAAGTTGATTCTTTAGAAAATAATGATAACATTAATAATCATAATAGTTTAATTCTTAATAAAAATAATAATCCAATTGATAAAGAAATGATAAACTCAAATTCATTTAATAGAAAATCAAATACTTCAAAAGTAAAATTCCATGAATTTTTTATAAATAATAATAAAAAAAATAAAGGAAGATATAATCATCAAAATAACAAAATAAGTACAACAAAATATAATTTTATAACATTTATTCCAAAAAGTTTATTAATACAATTTGCAAGATTACCAAACATTTATTTTTTATCAACAGCAATAATACAATCAATACCATTAATAAGTCCTTTAACTTCAGTAACTGCAATAGTTCCTTTATTATTTGTTTTAATGGTAAGTATGATAAGAGGTTTAATTGAAGATTTATCAAGATTAACTTATGATAGATTAACTAATAATGACGAACTTATTTGTTTTAGAAATGGAAAATTTATT
>JAEEGL010774740.1_pt1 | contig 23828 bp, 20 predicted proteins | sample 9134231 | NCBI WGS metagenome assembly JAEEGL01 (sample SAMN16246548, study PRJNA631951) | gut metagenome | biome: gut microbiome; feature: rumen; material: fiber-attached | host: Bos | place: Iran: Karaj | collected 2018-10 | reverse complement strand
TCCGTCGGCTATGAGTGCCGCGTGATGGGCGTGCCCAAGACCATCGACAACGATCTCTTCGGCACCGACCACTGCCCCGGCTTTGCCAGCGCGGCAAAGTATATCGCGACCTCCTGCATGGAGATCAACAAGGACGCGCGCGTGTACGACAACGGCATGATCACGGTCGTCGAGATCATGGGCCGTCATGCCGGCTGGCTGGCCGCGAGCGCCTCGCTGGCGACCTTCTTCGGCTCCGGCCCCGATCTGGTCTATCTGCCTGAATACGATTTCGATATGGACAGCTTCTTCGCGGACGTGGAGAAGATCTACAAGGAAAAGGGCAAGGTCTTCATCGCGGTCTCCGAGGGCATCCACTATGCCGACGGCAGCTTTGTCTCCGAGGCCAAGACCTCTGCGACCGACGGCTTCGGTCACGCTCAGCTCGGCGGGCTCGCCTCTCTTCTCGCCTCCGTGCTGCAGGGACGCACGGGCGCGAAGGTGCGCGGCATCGAGCTGAGCCTTCTGCAGCGCTGCGGCGCGCATCTTGCCTCTCAGACGGACATCGACGAGGCCTTCGGCGCGGGCAAGGAAGCGGTCGAGCAGGCCGTGAAGGGCGTGACGGGCAAGATGGTCGCCTTCCGCCGCGACTGCGTGGACGGAAAGTACGTCTGCAGATTTGAGCTTCTCCCGCTCGACAGCGTGGCGAATTACGAAAAGAAGGTCCCGCTGGAGTGGATCAACGACGAGCACAACGGCATGAAGCAGGAGTTCATCGATTACGTCCTCCCGCTGATCCAGGGCGAGCCGGTGCTCCCGCTTGAGCATTCTCTCCCCCGCTACGCGAGACTGAAAAAGATCCTCGCAAAGTAAGTCTTTCAAACAGAGCAAAAGACACGGCGGAAAAATCTGCCGTGTCTTTTTTTACATGTTCTTGATCTGATTCTGCAGCAGCATCCCGACGGTATCGGCCAGCTTGTCGAGCGACTGGATGCGGGCAAAATCGCGGCCGTAGATCTGCTTGGCCGAGGGAACGTCCTCGTCGTCGCCCGTAAAGACACAGATCACGGCGATGCCGTCGGCCCTGGCGCTGCGCACCTCAAAGGCCGTGTCCCGGACGCCCTGTCGCTCCTCATAATTGATATACTCTCCGCTCTCCTTCTGCTTCATCCGGACGACGTCGTTCGGCTTTGCGTCGGAAAGTACGATCAGGATCTTGTGATCGTATCGTTCCTTCTGCATCAGATGATGCGCCACACGGATCCCGAGCCCGTCGCGGTTGCAGCCGTTGGAGACGTATTCGAAGATGCTTCCGTTGGCGTTCCGCTCGGTGTAATTGCGGAAAATACGCAGGATCGTGTAGCCCGTCATCGAACAGAAGGACATCACGCGGCACGGGATATTGCAGCGGTTAAGGCTCTCGGCGATGATATAGCCCTGGTTGGAGACGATCTCCTGTCTGTATTTCTGCGAGGTGGAGGCGTCGAGCAGGATATCCACGCTCAGATCGCCCGTGTCGTTTTGCTCCTCCCGCATGAAAACGCGCTCGTCGTTGAGATGGATCGCCCGCCAGGCTCTTCCGCCCTCCAGCGCGCCGGAATTCGACCGGACCGGAGAGGGCTGCAGATGGAGCAGGACGGAGTTTTGTATTTTCCCCGTCAGCCTGTCGATCGAGGTCCTGCGCTCGGCGATATGGTCTGTGTAAAAACGGCGGTTCTCGACGATCTGCTTTGCTTCCTTTTCACGGTGAAGGGCCTCGAAGCCGTTCTGTATCCTGGCGTTCCCCTTTTCGCCCCTGGTCACCAGTACATGACAGGCGGCATGATTGCCGGTGCAGACGCTGCGCTCCAGCTCCGCCGTTTCGCGCTCGCTGAAAGCGCTTTTGCCGTATTTCGTCTCCATGAAGGCGCGGAGCTCGGCGGCGCTCATGCCGGTAAGACGCTGCTCCTCCCCGTCCTGTCGGCCGACGCGCTGCCCGCCGTAGAGAGTGCTCGGATGATCGGCAAAGCCGAGGCCGAATTTCCGATAACGCCCCTTGACCGTCTTTCCCTTTCGGATGCCGAAGGGGATGCGGCGTTTCTTTTTTTCCGCCTCTTTTTCCTTCAGCCGGAGCTGAAACCAGCGGGCAAAGAGATCCTTCGCGCGTACCACGATCTCATCGGTGCTCATTTCCCGGGAAAACTCCAGCTCGTCGAGCAGCTTTTCCGTATAGGGATCAAGCTCCGGATCGCGGCCGAGCGCGCGTTTGTAATGCGCAAGCGCCAGGGCGTCATAAAAAGGAAGGTCGTGCGTCGTGAAAAGCTGCGCAAGGTAACGCGCGGCATAATCCCGCCTCAGCGAGTCCAGCACGGGCCGCTCCTCACGCTCCTTTTCAAAGACCGCGTTCTCCAGCCCGAGCCAGAGAAGCCCCTCATAGACGTCGGAGTCCTCCTCCGTCTGGAAGGAACGAAAGATTTCTTCGATTTTCGGATAGTCGTAATGCCTGCGCACGGCGCCGATGATCGTGTTCCAATAGAGATCCGCGCGCGCGTCCGCGTCATAGGCCTTGAAGTCCGGTGTGAAGCTGTGGCTTTTGGCTGCGTTCCAAATGATGTTTTCCGCTCTTCTTTTCTGAAGATCGCTTACCTCGTTCATTTCCCCTCGAAAAGCTCCGCGGCGCCGACCGAGCCCGAGATCCTGACGGCCACGATATCCGCAACGATCTGGCGTTCGAAATCGTCCGTGGACTTGTTGATGATGCCCATTTCAAGCGCCTGCGCGGCCGTGAGCCCGCTGCGGATGAGCTTGACGGCGGCGATCAGACCGCGCAGATCGAGGGCCTTGGTAGAGATCTCGCCGCTTTCGCACTTCGCGCGGATATCTCCGAAGAGCGCGCAGAACTGCTCGGCATATTCTTCTCTGAGGTCCGGATACTGCGCCGTCAGGAGCTTTTTGAGGTTGTCCTGCGAGATCAGCGGCATGTTGATGACCATGAAGCGGCTCATCAGCGCCTCGTTGAGCTCTCTCGTGCCGGCATAGCCGTAGTTCATCGTGGCGATGAAGCGCGTCGCCGGACTGAGCGTGATCCTGTCATAGCCCGGCACGTCAATGATGCGGCGGAAGTCGAGCGTGGCGTGCAGAACGGCAAGCGATTCGTTCTTGGCCATGTTGATCTCGTCGAGTACGCCGAAGCCGCCCATCTCGGCGCATTGATAGATCGGGCCGTGGCGCAGCGTGACCTTTCCGTCGCGGAAGGTGTCCGTGCCGATCAGCGAGGCCGCGTCGGTATTCAGATAGAAGGAAATATCCCATTCCGGCCGGTTGAAGACGGCCGCAAGGTTTTCCGCCAGGACGTTTTTGCCCGTCGCCTTCGGCCCGACAAGCAGCAGGTTTTCACCCGAGAGCAGCGCGGTCAGCGCCTTTTCCCATATCTCGGTCCCGTAATAACGATAGGCCGGTGCGGGAACGCGGTAATGAGTCCCGTCCTCCAGCGGATAGGCGGAGCGGAATTCCTCGATCCTGGCGACGATCTCTTCTCTGACGCCCTCACGTCTCAAAAAATCAAGCATTGGTATATCCTCCTCAGTCTGACGCTGTCATCTTGCGTCCCGCGTCGGCAAGCCGGCTGAGATTTCGCTCCACCAGCTCGACCAGAACGGTATCCGCGCCGTTTTTTTCAATCTCGCCCGGATCGTAGGACGCGCTTCTGAGAAAGACCGCGTTCTCAAAGCTGTCGGCGAGATAAGGATAAAGCGAGATCCCGAAGGAATCGCGCCAGCATACGAGCGTTCCGCCCTTGCCGCCGCAAGTCGAGCGGATCGTCATCGCATTTCCCTGTTTCGGGTCGCCCGAGAGCGTGTAGGAAAAGCCCGGGGCGTAGATCTCGCCCGGCTCTCTGAGCTTTCCGGTCGGAAACAGCATGTCGTAGAGATCGCCGAGATGCTGCTCGCCTGCGGCGAAATCGCCGGCGTAGTAGCGCGTCTGCTTTCCCATCGCGCCGAGCAGCGCGTCCGCGGCCAGCGCGGCGCCGCGGTCGGTCCAGTGGGAGTCGGTCCGGTAATACAGGGTCTCCCCTTCCCCGTCAAAAACGGTGAAGAGATCGACATAGTTGACGCCGCAGCGATCAAGCAGGGGCTTGAGCCGTTCGGCGTTGGAGAGCTCGTGCGCCTCCGGGATCCAGGCGGGCATTTCCCCGCCGTAAAGGCTGTTTTTGTTCGGAGCGATCGTAAAGAAGAAGCGCGCTCCCCTGCTCTCGGCCTCGCGCTGCAGCGACGCGAGGTATGCGGCGCAGAGCTCGAGATCCTCGTCGCTCATCGCGCGGCCCATATAATCGTCGAGCGTAGAGGCGTAGTACAGCCAACCGTCGCTGCCGAGCAGCACCTGCTCCTCGGCCGAGGAATGAAACAGCTTCTCATTCAGCTCGGCCCAGGCGTTGATCAGATTCTTGCGGAAAGCGAAGCGGTCGGCTATATAATCGGAAAGATCGTTGAGATAACGCTCGTTCAGGCCGCCGTTTTTCTGGACGAGCTTCGGCTTGCCCGCCAGGATCTCATTGGCGGAGGGCTGCGTCTCGCCCACGAGAGCCATACCGAGGCCGGGAACGAGACAGAACGCGAGGAAAAGGACGATCCATACGACGCGAAGGATCGCTCCGGCATCGGGCCGGTCTTTTTGCATGCTCCCGCCTCCTTTCTAAAACTGGAAGTAGATGAAGGGATTGAAGCCGCCGCGCGCAAGGCTCATGATGCACAGGGCGTAAAGCGCGAGAGAAAGCAGCATGGACACGGTCAGCGAAAGCGTCTTCCGCTCTGCGGCAAAGCCCTCGAGCCTGCCGGAGAGGTATTTCGGGAAGCGGCCGGCGAACAGGAAGGCGATGAAGAGCACGGCGCATGCGGCGGGATCGAGCAGCGAACGGAAAAGATAGAGGCCGTAAGGGCTCGCGCTGCCGCTGAACATATGTCCGATAAAGCGGAAGGCCGTGGAGAGCTTATCCGCGCGGAAAACGACGAACAGCAGCATGACGGCAAGCAACGTGAAGACTCTCGACGCGACGCGGCCCAGACGGCTTTCGCCGAGCTTCTTCACGGGGATGACGCCCAGGTCCTCCAGCGAGGCGAGCAGGCCGTGGCCGAGACCCCAGAACACAAAGGTCCATTCCGGGCCGTGCCACAGACCCGTGCAGAAAAAGACGATCAGCTTGTTCAGCGCAGTGCGCCATTTCCCCTTCCGGTTGCCTCCGAGAGGGATATAGAGGTATTCCTTGAACCAGGACGAGAGCGAGATATGCCATTTTCGCCAGAATTCTTTGATCGAGGAGGCGCCGTAGGGATAATCGAAGTTTTCACGGAAGCGGAAGCCGAACATGCGGCCCATGCCGATCGCCATATCGCTGTAGCCGCTGAAATCATAATAGATCTGCAGCGTGTAGCAGATGCCGCCGAGCCACAGCAGAGGCCAGTCCGTGATCCCGCCGGGCAGGAAGCGGTCAAAGACGCGGTCGGCGATAAAGCCCACGGAGTTCGCGATCAGGACCTTTTTGGAAAGCCCCGTGATGAAGCGGCGTATGCCGTAAACGGTCATGTCGGAGCTGCAGCGGCGCGACGTGATCTGATCCGCGACGTCGTGATATTTGACGATCGGGCCGGCGATCAGCTGGGGGAAGAAGGAAATATAGAGCAGCAGCTTCAGCAGATCCTTCGTGCCGGAGTCTTTGTCGCGGTAAACGTCGATGGTGTAGGAAAGACCCTGAAAGGTAAAGAAAGAGATGCCGATCGGAAGCACGATCCCGGAATACGGGATCGAGAGCGACAGCGCGGCGTTGACGTTGCGGATGGCGAAATCGGTGTATTTGAAAACGCAGAGGATGCCGATGTTGAGGACGACGGACACGGTGAGGATCAGCGTCCTCTTTCTCCACCCGCCCTGGAGCAGCAGGCCGGAAACATAGTTGATCAGGACCGAAAAGAGAAAGAGCGGCACGTAGGAGATCTTCTCGAAGGAATAAAATACGACGCTGGCGACGGCCAAGAGAAGATTTTTATATTTTTGCGACGGAATCAGCCGGTAGAGGATAAACACCGCCGGCAGAAACACAAACAGAAATATGGCTGAGCTGAAGACCAAATCGATCCGTCCTTACTGAGCTTTGATTTATTAAAATATTTTACCACCATTCGACGATCTTGTCATTAAAAAGATGCGGCTGCGCGCAAAAAAGCAGACCCGCTGTCTGAGCGGGTCTGCCGGTCATGTTGGATAAGGGATGATCAGGGCTCTGCTCCCGTACCGCCCTCGCCGCTCTCGCCGCCTTCACCGCCGGCGCCGGGATCGGGATCGGGATCTGAGCCGGGGTCCGTACCGGGATCGGGGCTCGTGCCGGGATCGGGGCTTGTACCGGGATCGGGGCTTGTACCGGGATCGGGATCGGAGCCGGGGTCGTCCGTCGGCTCGGGACTCTCTCCGGGAACGCTGATCTCGATGATGTCCGGCGTGGGCTCCGGCGTAGGCTCCGGAGTCTCCTCGGGAGGCGTATAGATCCATTCGCTCACCGTGATCTTCGCGCCGTCAGAGGCCAGCATGCCGCCCCTGCTGTCCGTAAAGAGGCAGACGGCATACCAGCCGTTCAGCTCCTTGGGGATGTAGTTGACGTAGAAGGTGGACTTGCCGCCGTCCTGGCAGACCAGGCCGGGGAATTCTTTCTTGATCGCGGCGTCGTTCCAGACGATCTCGCGTGTCTTGTCCGGCGAGACGAATCGCCATTCGAGCGTCGAGGCGCCTGTCGCGAAGCAGGTGAATATCCGGTTGCCGCCCACATTGGAGGTCTCCGGCAAGGGCTGCTTCGTGATGCGGATCAGATCGGAGGTCGCGATCCCGATGAAGCGCGCGGGGTCCGGCGTCGGCTCGGGCGTGGGCGTCGGCGCGGGAGTCGGCGCGGGTGTGAGCTCGGGCGTCGGCTCCGGCGTTGGCGTCGGCTCGACGGTCGGTTCGGCGGTCGGCTCGGCGGTGACGGCGGGTGAAGGCTCGGGAGCGGGGGCGGACGAGGCCGTCTTTACCTGCACGATCCGAACGATCAGAAAAACGGCGAGGCCGAGCAGGATCAAAAGAGCCGCGACGGCCGCGGCGATCTTGCCCTGCTCGCCGCTCTTTTTCACATGCCTGTACTTTTTGCCGGTCTTTTTCATGGACGCGCTCTCCTGCTTTCTGTGTGTTTTCGAAAAGAAGAAAACATCGGCTTTTATGGGGACAGTATAGCAAAACGATGCGAAAAACGCAAGCGAGCGGCGGCGATCTTCATAAGAAGCAAAATCACGCCGATCCGGAGATAAAGTTTTCTTTTGCTCTTCCACGAAACGGACGGATATGATAAAATATGACCGCAGTTTCTTTCGGATCGGGGAGAGAGCCATGCTTTGCATCAAAAACGATTACATATCCGTCGACGACGGACGGCGGCGCTCGTACGGCGGCAATCAGATGGCCTCCGGCTGGCGTACGATGCGCGAGGTGGGCTGCGGCGTGATCGCTGCTTTGGACCTTCTGCTGTATCTCTGCCGTTTTCACGGCTGCAGCTGCGGCTTTTTCGCCGAGGCGGCCGAGGACGGCTGCATCGACGAGCATGAATACGACGCGCTCGCGCAAAAGCTGTCGCGCCGCTTTTTCCCGATGATCCCGAAGCTCGGCATCAACGGTCTGATGCTCGCCGCCGGGCTGAACCGCTTTTTCCGGCATTACGCTCTCCCCTACCGCGCCGTCTGGGGGATCGGGAGCGGGCGCCTGTTCGAGCAGATCGAAGAGATGCTCGCACGCGATATCCCGGTCATCCTCTCCGTCGGGCCGAATTTCCCGCTGTTCTGGCAAAAGCATGAGCTGAGCTTTTACGCCCAGCGGCCGGACGGCGGCTTTTCGCGCGCCTGCGGCATCAAGTCGCACTATGTCACCGTGACGGGGATCGACGAAAAATATATGAGGATCTCCTCCTGGGGTCGCGAATTCTACATCGACCGCGGCGAATACAAGGACTATGTCCGCCGCCGCAGCGGCAGCGTCGTCAGCAATATCGTGAAGATCCGCAAAGTATGAGTTTTGATTGCAAAAAGCTCCCCTTTGGGCTATACTGAACTAAACGGCGCAAATAAACGGAAAGTGAGTATTCGACATGGAACAGAAACAGGCTCTGCCGCTGAAATCCAAGATCTCCTATGCGCTCGGCGCAGTCGGCAAGGATATGGTCTACATGCTCTCGGCCAGCTACGTCCTGTATTACTTTCAGGATCTGCTCGGCGTCAACGCGATCGCCATGGGCATCATCCTGATGGCCGCCCGCGTGTTCGACGCCTTCAACGACCCGATCATGGGCGTCGTGGTCGCCAAGACCAAGACGCGCTGGGGTAAATTCCGCCCCTGGCTGCTGATCGGCACGCTTACGAATGCGGTCGTGCTCGTTCTGATGTTCGCCGCGCCTCCGAAGCTCGACGCCTCCGGTCTCGTCGCCTACGCCGCCGTCACCTACATCCTCTGGGGCGTCACCTATACGATGATGGACATCCCCTACTGGTCCATGATCCCCGCCTTCACCGAGGGCGGACGCGAGCGTGAAGGGCTCACGACCATCGCCCGTACCAGCGCCGGCGTGGGAAGCGCGATCGTGACGGTGTTCACGATGATGCTCGTCCCGATGCTCGGCAACATGTTCGCCGGCTCCGACGCGGGCGCCAAAATGATCGAGATCGTCGGCTTCAAGTATTTTTCGATCGTCGTCGCGGCGCTGTTCATCCTCTTCACGGTCCTCACCTGCGTCAACGTCAAGGAGAAATCCACCGCCGAGATGGAGACCGTCTCCGTCGGACAGATGTTCAAGGCGCTGGTGCAGAACGACCAGGCCATGACCGTGACGATCGCGATCGTGCTGATCAACTGCTCGATCTACATCACCTCCAACCTTGTCATTTACTTCTTCAAGTACGACTTCGGCACGACCGGCTGGAACGACGCCTACGTTCTGTTCAACATGTTCGGCGGCGCGATCCAGGTGCTCTCGATGATGGCCTTCTATCCCCTGCTGCGCAAGAAATACACCAGCCTGCAGATCTTCTACATCTGCCTGGCGATGGCGGTCATCGGCTACGCCGTGCTGCTGGTCCTGGCCTTTACGAGCATGAGCGTCGTGTACATCCTCTTTATCCCCGCCTTCTTCATCTTCGCCGCCAACGGCATGCTGACCGTCATCACCACGGTCTTCCTGGCCAACACCGTCGATTACGGCGAGCTGAAAAACGACCGCCGCGACGAGAGCGTTATCTTCTCCATGCAGACCTTCGTGGTCAAGCTGGCCTCCGGCGTCGCCGCGCTGGTCGCCTCGATCTGTCTGAGCCTCAACCATCTGCAGGCCGGCACCGAGGTCTCCGAGGCCGACAAGCTGGTCGACTGGTCGCTCGGCGTCTCCGCGGCAAGCAAGGCCGGTCTGCGCATGACCATGACGATCATCCCCGTGATCGGCCTGACGATCGCCTTCTTTTACTTCAAGAAGAAATTCACGCTGACCGATGAGCGCGTCAACGAGATCGCCGCGCAGGTCAAGGCGCGCCGCGGGGAAATGGTCTGATCCGCCGTATATAAAACAAGGCTGTGAAGCGTCGGTCTTCACAGCCTTGTTTTTTTACGGGAAAGAGGGATTCATAGCATAGACGTTCTTCTGATCGAGCCTGTCGAGCGCGAGACGAAGCCCTTCTCCGAAGCGCTGATAGTGCACGATCTCACGCTCCCGCAGGAACTTGATCACGTCGTTCACGTCCGGATCGTCGCTCAGACGCAGGATATTGTCATAGGTCACGCGGGCCTTTTGCTCAGCCGCCAGGTCCTCGTTGAGGTCGGCGATAAGATCGCCCTTGACGCCGATCGAGGCGGCGCTCCAGGGGAAGCCGGAGGCGGCCGTCGGATAGACGCCGGCAGTATGATCGACGAAATAGATATCCATGCCGCTCTTTTTGATCTCGTCCTCCGTCATCTCCCGCGTCAGCTGATACAGGATCGAGCCCACCATTTCCAGATGGCCGAGCTCCTCGGTGCCGATATCGGTCAGGAGCCCCTTCAATTCCGGATAGGGCATCGAAAAGCGCTGGCTCAGATAGCGCATCGAGGCGCCGAGCTCTCCGTCCGGCCCGCCGTACTGGGAAATGATGATCTTGGCGAGCGCAGGATTGGGATTCTTTATCTTCACGGGATATTGCAGCTTCTTTTCATATACGAACATGTTTTCAGTCCTCCCCTGCTCTCTTCGGCTCCCACGGCCAGGGATCGTTCAGCCAGACATAGCTTTTCATGCCCAGCAGATCGTTTTTGACGACGGGGCCGCACATTTCGGCGTAACGCCTGTGCGCCTCCTTCGAGAGCGCCAGCACGGACTGATACATCTCGAAGGCCTCCCGATCGGCGCCGTGGGTATCGAGATAGAGCGAAAGCTCGTCGGCGACAAAATCAATGGCCATCAGCTCGCCGAGCGGCGTGGCCGGGAGCGGACGGTTGACCATGCCGCGGAAGGGCAGGTCGAGGCCCGGAAAGAGCGTGCCGCGCGCGATCGCGGTCTGCGGCGGATAATTCGGCGCTGCGCTCTCCTGCATGGGCACATAGGCCGAGGCCAGTACCGCGCGGGAGGGAAGCGTGCCGAAAAGGCTTTCATTTTTTGCTTCGTTGTCCACAGTCATTCCTCCTGTAAGCTTGCGTGAGCAGCTGCTCGATACATCTTATGCGGGAGGGCGAAAAAAGTCGCCGCGGGGTGTTCCCCCGCGGCGGCGCGTTCGATTATCCTTCATCCTTTATCGGATCATTTCGGCAAATTCTTCCTCGCTGATGACCGGGACGCCGAGCTCCTGAGCCTTTGCCAGCTTGCTGCCGGCATTTTCGCCCGCAAGCACATAGCTCGTCTTTCTGGAGACGGAGCCGGAGGCTTTTCCGCCAAATCCTTCAATGATCGCGGACGCTTCCTCGCGTGTGTAGTTCTGCAGCGCGCCCGTCAGCACGAAGGTCTTGCCCGCAAAGCGGCTGTCGATGATGCTCTCGCGGCTCTCAAAGCTGACATTCGCCTCGCGCAGCAGGCGGATCTGATGCTTCGACTGCTCAAGCGAAAACCATTCGGTGATAAAGCCGGCCGTGACCGCGCCGATATCCGGGATCGCGGTAAGCTCCTCGACGCTTGCGCGCATCACGGCGTCGAGATCGGGAAAATGCATGGCCAGCGTCCTCGCCGCCTTCTGTCCGACCTGACGTATGCCAAAGGCGCACAGCAGTCTTGCAAGACCGGCCTGCTTGCTTTTTTCGATCGCGGCGATCAGATTCTGCGCGGATTTTTCGCCCATGCGGTCAAGCATGGCGACGGACCGGGCCTCCAGATAATACAGGTCGGCCGAGCTTTTGACGAGCCCGCTGCCGATCAGGCTCTCGCACACGGAAATGCCGAGGCCCTCGATATCCATCGCCTCGCGGGAGGCGAAATGCGCGATGTTGCGCAGGCGCTGCGCGGGGCATTCCGGGCTCGTGCAGCGCAGCGCGGCGCCGTCCTCGTCCCGCACGACCGGCGAGCCGCACTCGGGGCAGAACGCCGGCATCCTGAAGGGCTCCGTCCCCTCCGGCCGCTTGGCGTAATTGACGGAGACGACCTCCGGGATGATCTCGCCGGCCTTCTGAAGCACGACGGTGTCGCCGAGGCGTACGTCGAGCCGGTCGATATTGTCTTGGTTGTGCAGCGTGGCGGCGGAGACGGTCGTCCCGGCCAGACGCACGGGCTCGACGATCACCTTGGGCGTCAGCACGCCCGTACGGCCGACCTGCACGGCGATATCGATCACACGGCTTTCCTTTTTCTCGGGCGGATACTTGAAGGCGACGGCCCAGCGCGGGGCCTTGGCCGTGCTGCCGAGCGCGCTGCGCTGCGCGAGGGAATTGATCTTGATGACCGCGCCGTCCATGTCGAAGGGCAGCTCTCCCCTGTTCTCGCCCAGCCACTCGATACGCTCGACGCAGTCGCGGATGTTGTCGAAGACCTTGTACTGAACGACCGGAAAGCCCATCTCGCGCATGGCGTCCAGCGTTTCGGCGTGGGTCAGGAAGGGCTTGCCGGAGCTGTACTGCAGGTTGAAGCAGATGATGTCCAGCTTGCGCGAGGCGGCGACCTTCGGGTCCAGCTGACGCATCGAGCCGGCGGCCGCGTTGCGCGGGTTGGCCAGCAGCGGCTCGCCCTTGATCTCACGCTCGCGGTTGAGCTCTTCGAAAACGGCCTTGGACATATAGACCTCGCCGCGCACGATCAGCCGCTCCGGCGCGTTTTCGATCCGCAGCGGGACCGATCGCACGGTGCGCAGGTTTTCCGTGACGTCCTCGCCCGTCGTACCGTCGCCGCGCGTCGCGCCGCGCACGAACACGCCGTTTTCGTACTCAAGGGACATGGAAAGCCCGTCGATCTTCGGCTCGACCGTATAGCTGTGCTCCTCGGAGATCAGGCTGTCCATGCGCTCGCCGAAAGCGAAGAGCTCGTCGTAGGAAAAGACGTCCGTCAGACTTTCGAGCGGGACCTGGTGGTGCACCTGCGTGAACTGCGAGAGAGCCTGCCCGCCGACACGCTGCGTGGGCGAATCGGGCGTGATAAGCTCGGGATGCTCCGCCTCGAGCGCCTTGAGCCGCTGCATGAGCATGTCGAACTCATAGTCCGAGATGACAGGCGCGTCGTAGACATAGTAGAGCTTGCTGTGATAATTGATCTCTTTTCTGAGCTTGTCGAGCTCTTTCCGGACGTCCATGGTGTTCACTCCTTATTTTCCAGCATGGCGCTTGCGGCCATCATGACGCCGAGTCTGCCGGATTCGTAGCTTAGACCGCCCTGCATGTAGACCGTGTACGGCGGCTGAAAGGGCCCGTCGGCCGAGAGCTCGATCGAGGAGCCCTGGATAAATGCCCCGGCCGCCATGATGACGGGACAGTCATATCCGGGCATTTGCCAGGGCTCGGGCGTGACGTAGGAGTCTACCGGAGCGCCCGCCTGGATGCCGGCGCAGAAGCGCTTCATGTTCTCCGCCGAGCCGAGCTTGACCATCTGAATGATATCTGAGCGTTTTTCAGCCGTTTTCGGCGAAGTTTCAAAGCCGATGCGTTCCATCACGGCGGCGCAGAAAACGGCCGTTTTAAGGGCCTGTGCGACCGTATGCGGGGCAAGGAACAAGCCCTGATACAGCAGCCTGTTCACGCCGAGCGTGGAACCGCATTCCCCGCCGATGCCGGGCGTCGTCAGACGCATGGCCGCGCGGTCTACAAGCTCTTTTTTTCCGGCCACGTAGCCGCCCGTCGGAGCGATCCCGCCGCCGGGATTTTTGATCAGCGAGCCGGCGACGATATCGGCCCCGACCTGCGTCGGCTCAAGCGTCTCGGTAAACTCGCCGTAGCAGTTGTCCACCATGATGTGCGCCGTGGGATTGACCTCTCTGACCGCGGCGCAGATCCTTTCGATCTCCTCGATCGAGAGCGCACGTCTGTCCTCATAGCCGCGGGAGCGCTGGATCATGACGGCCTTTACCGTCTCCTCCGCGGCGGCGCGGCGGATCGCAGCGTAATCGGGCCCGCCGTCGTCAGCGAGCTCGACCTGCGCGTAACGGACGCCGTAAAACCGCAGCGAGCCGTGGTATTCGCCGCTGATGCCGATGGCGCAGCGCAGCGTATCGTACGGCGCGCCCGTCGCGGCAAGGATCGTATCGCCGGGGCCGACCAGGGCGAAGAGCGCGGCGGAGAGGGCGTGCGTCCCGTTGACGAAGCCCGTGCGGACGAGCGCCGCCTCCGTGCCGAAGACCTGGGCGTAGATCCTGTCGAGCGTCTCGCGCCCGAGATCGTCATAACCGTAGCCGGTCGTCCCGGCAAAGCAGCTCTCGGAGACGCGGTTGTCCTGAAAAGCCTGCATGACCTTTTGCGTGTTTTCCCGCGCGACGCGGTCGATCCCGTCAAAAACGCCGTGCAGATCCTTCTCCGCCTCATCCGCAAGGGCGCGGATCTCAGGAGTGATATCCGATATCTTCATCTTTCAACTCCATGACCAGTTTCTTGAAGTGATCGCCGCGCGCGGCGAAATTGGGAAAGGCGTCGAAGGACGCGCAGGCCGGAGAGAGCAGGACGACGTCCCCCTCTTCCGCGCAGGCCGCGGCAGCCCGAACGGCGGCGTCAAAGCCGTCGATCATTTCAAAACGCAGGCCGCTGTCCGGGTAGAGGGACGAGGCCTTGATCGCGGCGCGGATCTTTTCGGCCGTCGCGCCGGTGATGAATACGCGCTTGGCATAGCGGCACAGATCGTCGCCGAGCCCGTCGAAGGCGATGTGCTTGTCATAGCCGCCGACGATGATGACGGGCTTTCTCTTCATTGCGCGCAGGCCCGCCGCCGTGCGCGTGGGGCTGGACGCGATCGAATCGTTGATGAAAAGCACACCCTTTATCTCACGCACCTGCTCGAGCCGATGCTCGACGCCCGCGAAGCTCTGCGCGACGGAACGGCAGATCTCGTCCGGGACGAGCCCTTCCGTCGCGGAAAAGGCGGCCAGATAGTTCTGCACGTTGTGCTCGCCCGGCAGGCGGATCTCGGATTTGTCCATGATCCGCCGCGCCGCGCCGTCCTTCACACGGTAAATGGCTCCGTCGAGACAGAAGGCGCCGTTTTCCACCCTGCTTTTATCCGAGAAATAGGCGATCGATGAACGCGCCGCCGCGGCGTAATAGGCGCTGTGCCCATCCTCGAGATTGAGGACGAGTCGCTCCCTCGCCCTCTGCGAGGCGAAGATAGACATTTTCGCGTCTATGTAATCCTGATAATCCTTGTGCTTGTCCAGATGATTCGGCGAGATGTTCGTGACGACGGCCACGTCGGGGCGGCAGCTCATGCTGTGCAGCTGGAAGGAGCTGAGCTCCAGGACGGCGAAATCGTCCTTTTTCATCTGCGGCACGTCGCAAAGCAGCGGGCGGCCGATGTTCCCGCCGAGATGGACGGTATGGCCCGCGGCCTTTAAAAGCTCGGAGATGACGGTGGTGGTCGTGGTCTTGCCGTCGCTGCCGGTGACGGCGATCTTGCGGCAGGGGCAGAGCGCAAAGAAGACCTCCATCTCGGAGGTGATCACGCTCCCCTTTTCCGCGGCGGCGAGCAGATGCGGATCGAAGGGCATCAGCCCGGGCGTACGGAAGATGATATCCTGGTCGAGCCCCTCGAGGTAATCCTCACCGAGCACGAGAGAAGCGCCGAGCCTCCGCAGCTCCTTTCCGTCTTCGCTCATCGCTTCCGGCGAGCGTTTGTCACAGACCGTGACGTCGCAGCCCTCTTCAAGCAGCAGACGGATCAGCGGCATATTGCTGACGCCCGCGCCGACGACGGCGATGCGTTTGTCCTTAATGGAGTTCACATATTCGTCAAGTGTCAAAAGTATCACCTCATAACTCATTTATTATAAATCTTTGGGCCGACAAATACAAGAATGTTGTTGACTTCGGGCGCTGATTTGGATAGAATATGCCGCGTGAGCAGACCGAGCGGCCGCGGGTGCGAGGCGAAAGCCAGCACATGAGGAAAGTCCGGGCTCCACAGGGCAAGGATAACGGGTAACGCCCGCCAGGGGTGACCCTCGGACAAGTGCAACAGAAAGATACCGCCCGAAGCCTTCGGCTTTGGGTAAGGGTGGAAAGGTGGGGTAAGAGCCCACCCGCCGCATGGAGACATGCCGGTGCTGTAAACTCTATCCGGAGCAACGCCGTGGGAGAGCATTTAGATCGGCCCGATCGCTCTCAGGAGGCGGCTTGAGCCTGTCGGCAACGGCAGGCCTAGACAGATGGTCGCTTAAGACAGAACCCGGCTTACAGATCTGCTCATTTCAACATGAAAGCTCTCGCCCAAAAAGGCGAGAGCTTTCTTTTTTTCGTGTTTTTTTCCGCGTTATTTCCCGTGATCCGGGTTGACGAGCGTGAGAGAAACGCCGCTGTCGAGGACGTTTTTGAGGATCATTACGCCGTCGGAAAGCGTGCCGTCAAGCTCAGCTCCGCCGCCCTCGGCGTGGAAGGTCGTTCCGTCGAGCTTCCATTTCATGCCGTAGTCCTTGCCGTCATAGTGGAAGGTCGCCTTTCCGCCGTTTTTGAGCTCAAGAGAAAAGCCGTTCGGGAAAAGCGTGTCGATGGATACGGTGATGCCGGAATACTCAGCCGTGCTTGCCTCGTACACGCCGGCGTTGGGATCCGGTTCCTCAGAGCCGCAGGCGGCCAGCGCGAAAATCAGTGCGATCAGGAGAAGAAGACTGACGATTCTTTTCATGGCTTGATTCCCTTCTGTTTTATTTTGGCTGCTGCCGATATTTTACTATCCTTCCGCGTGATTGTCAAACGCTTCCGTCTTTTCGCGGTACAGGATCGTGCCGGAGATACGGTTTACTCTGTAGACGAGCTTGGTGACCGTCGGCGCGACGATAAGATCCTCTTCTATCTTCGGCTTGTCTTCCGAATAGATCATGAAATTCACGCCCCAGCCTCTGAACGCGCCGGGATCCTCGTCGGCAGAGACCTCGAGGCCGAATTCGCGGATCGGCTCCTCCGTCGTACGGTTGCGGTAATCCGCAAAATATTTGGAGTTGTATTTCCACCTCTCCTTGGGCGCGATGCTTCTGAGCGTGTACTCGCCCGTATCGGGATCGAATTCGATCATGGCGAAGGTCGTCGGGGTCGAGGTGACGCTGGCCTTTCCGTCCCTGACGCAGAGGATCTCGATCTCCTCTTTCCCCGCGAGGAAAGCGCGCGCCATCGAATTGTGGACGCCGCCGCCTTCGTCACGGCGGAGCGAATAGGTGATCAGGAGCTCGAAAAATTCGTTCCAGTTTTTCAGCGTCAGCTCCTCGGTCAGGACGTCTCTGTAGTATCTGCCCCAGCCATCTCCGGTGCCGAGGCTCAGCGCCTCGGGATCGTCGTTGAAAAACGAGCACCAGATACGGCCGTCGTCCGTCTGGAGCGTCCAGTCGAATTCCTCGCGGCTGTCGAAGACCATCTCGAAGACGGCGGGAAAGGCTTCGCCGCAGAGGAGCAGCTCGCCTTCGGGCGTGATGCTGAATTCCTCCACCGCGCCGTCGTTCCATACGCTCCCCTCTCCGGCGCAGAGCGTCCAGGTCCCGACGAAGCGCTCCTTCGGATTGTCGGTCCCCTGCATGTAAAAGACCGCGTGCGCGGACTTGTCCGAAAGCGGCAGCGGACCGCCGCCCGAAAGGTAACCGCTGAGGAAGGAGATCGACGCTTCCTTGTCGGCATAACGGTATCGGACGCTGTCGTCCGAGGACCCGACAAGCTCGATCTGCGTTCCGTTCACGCTGAGCGTCCCGTCTCCGCCGAAGACGAGCGTATCCCCGGGGTCGTTTACGGAGACCCATGTGCCGATGAAACGATCGGGTATTTCGATCACGGCCCCCGTCTCCGTTTCCGGCGCGGGCGTTTCCGCGGGGACTTCGTCCGCAGCACCGCTTTCGCCGCAGGCGGACAGCAGCAGGATCGCGGCCAGAAGCAGAAAGATCGGGAGAAAAGCTCTCTTTTTCATCATCCGGTAATCAGTTTGCCCGCTCGCCTCGTCCTGTGTTTGCGGCAAGGCAGAGCGGGCAATTCGCTCCTTTATTGCTCTTCGGAAAAAACGGCCGGAGGGATCACTCCGCGTCTTCCCAGTTGTGCCAGACGTTCTGGACGTCGTCGTTGTCCTCGAACATGTCGAGCATCTTCTGCATGTTCTTCGCGTCGTCCTCGTTCGTGAGCTTGATGTAGCCGTTCTGCGGCAGCATCTCCACCTGCGCGGAGAGCAGCGTGTAGCCCTTGGCCGTCAGCGCGTCCGCAACGGAGGCGATCTCATCCTCGCCGGTGTAGACGTTGAACACAAGGTCCTCGGCCTCAAAGTCGTCGGCGCCCGCGTCGAGCGCATCCATCATCACGGTGTCCTCGTCGAGCTCTTCGTCCTCGTTGTCGATCACGATGACGCCCTTGCGGTCGAACGACCAGGAGACGCAGTTCGCGGTGCCCATGTTCCCGCCGTACTTGTCAAAGTAGTGACGGACCTCGCCGGCGGTGCGGTTGCGGTTGTCGGTCATGGCCTCGACGATGACGGCGACGCCCTGCGGGCCGTAGCCCTCGTAGGTGATCTTTTCATAGTTCTCGGTGTTGCCCGAGCCGAGCGCCTTGTCGATCGTGCGCTTGATATTGTCATTGGGCATGTTGGCCGCCTTGGCCTTGGCGATGACGGCCGCGAGCTTGGAATTGCTGCGCGGATCGCCGCCGCCGCCCTCCTTGACCGCGACGACCATCTCGCGCGCGATCTTGGTGAAGGCCTGCGCGCGCTTGGCGTCGGCCGCGCCCTTGGTTTTCTGTATGTTGTGCCACTTGGAATGTCCTGACATTGTCTTTCGCTCCTTCTTCTCTGTGTTCCGCGAACGATTTTCGGCCATTAGTTTAGCACAACACGGCAGCTATGACAAGGGCCAATTTGCGACTATGCGCGCGGGATCAGCAGCAGTCCGTCCGGCATCGGGTGCTCCCGCTCCGTCTTCTCGATCGCCTCGACGCTGCTGTGATAGAGCTTTGCGAGCGTCCACAGATCGCGCTCTCCCCTTCTGGCGATCGTGAGGGAGGGAAGAGAGGCCGGATCAAAGGCGTTCTCCGCGTCCGTTTCGATCGAAGAGAGATAGCGCAGCTCCGCCGTCTCGCTTTGTACGTAATCAAACGAGGCCGTCGCCTCGAGCGCGATCTCCTCCCCCTCCCGTTCGGCGCGGACCTCCGTGATCCGCGCTCCGACGATCTCTCCGCCAGGCCGGGGCAGCGGAGCTTCAAAGGACAGCAGCCGCTGCTGCGCTCCGAAGGCGCCGTCCTCCGCCTTCAGCAGCATGCCGACGGAGGCGGAGAGCTCGGCCTTCCCCTCCCGGACGGAAAAGGAAAGGATATCCGCGAAAAGGTACTTGACCCCGCCTCGTTCCCGCTCGATCTGGATGCGCTCGGACGTGTCCGCGCTCAGACGTTCCACGGTCCGGCTGAGGCAGACGGGCATCGAGCTCTCTTCGATACGCACCGGGCAGACGGTACTGTATGCGTCGGAGAGAAAGCTCAGCGTCTCCCGGCGCTCAAAGCGCAGCTGCGCCGTCGCGTGCAGCTCAAGCTCGATGACACGGCTGCCGTTGATCGCGTCGCCGAGATCGGCGTACAGCGCCGTCGGCTCCAGGATCACCCGCCCGAGAGTGCAGTCCTCGTCCGGCGCGTCGATCAGGACGCTGAAAGGAATACATTGATTCAGAAAGCGCGGGCAGCAGCCCTCCTGCGTTTCATAAGCGATCGTCAGCTCCGCTCCGCCCTTGAGAAGGATCTTGCTCCCTATGGGCTGATGATCGTAGCAGATCAGCTCCGCGCGCGCAGCGCAAAGCGCCGTCGCCTCCGTCTCCGCGCCGAGAGGGATCTGCTCGTTTACCACGAAGCTCTTTTCTCCCAGCTGCGTCACAAGGACGCACTCCTCCCGGCTCAGCCGCAGCTGCAGATCGTTCCCCTCTTCGCCGGCCGTGCCGGAGGGGACGCAAAAGCTCCCCCGGGACCAGCAGGAGAGCTCCGCACGGACGGAGAGCTGTGCGGCGATCTTCCTGGGGTTGACGGCCCGCGCCTGGACGATCGGACAGGAAAAGGAGATCTGCGCGCTGTTCTCCGATTCGATCGCGGGGGCGTCAAAGCCGATCTCAAAGCCTTTGGAAAAGAGCATGCAGCGTACCCGGTCGCGGCTTTCCGTGATATACAGGACGCTGATCTCGGCCTCTGCGCCGACGGTAACGGCGTGATCCGTGACCTCCTTGCTCTTCAGACAGATCTGCGCCTTCGCGGAAACGATCTGTCCGACGTCCTCGAAGACGTCGGGCACGATGCACTCCGCCTGCTCCTGGACGGTTTTTATTTGACGGAAGGCCTCGCGGCAGCATGCGGTCGGCCGTTCGCTCAATGCGATATTCATGTCGTCTCTCCCCTTTACTGTGCTTTGTAAAGGCTATGAGGCAAGCTCCTGCGTTATGCTCTCCGGCGCGTGAAAAGCGAGATCAGCGCGCGCAGGAAGCGCGGCAGCCGGAATACGACGATCTTCATGATCAGCCCTCCTCCCTTATTCAGCAGCAGCGCATCAGCCATACTCCCCCGCCGATCAGCGCGGCCGCGAGGACGAACCACCAGAAGGATTTCGGCAGTACGAGCGACAGGATGATGATCAGCCCCGCGCAGATCGCGATCATGCCCCAGAGATTTGATCCGTTTCTTCGCATAAAAAGCACGCCCCTTCGCGTCAACCTGATACCAGTTTAAGCGAAAGGGCGTCGATTTATGACAGATCGTTCAGTTCGTTTTCAGCTCCCAGGGCTTCTGCTTCGCCGTGAGCTCGTACAGCCGCACATAGGAATCGTAGCGCGTCCGTCCGATCCTTCCCTCCTGAAGAGCGCGCCGCACGGCGCAGTCAGGCTCCCTCAGGTGCGCGCAGTCGAGAAAGCGGCATTTGCCTATGTAGGGCGCGAATTCCGGGAAATCGTACTGGAGCTGTTCCTTGGCGACGGCCTGCATCATGCCGATCTCAAAGGAGGCGAAGCCGGGCGTGTCGGCGACGAAGGTATCCTCGCCGAGGGGATAGAGCTCGACATGCCGCGTCGTGTGCTTTCCGCGGCCGAGGTGCTCGCTGACGGCGTCCGTCGGGATCGAGGCCTCCGGCAGCAGAACGTTGAGGATGCTCGACTTGCCGACGCCGGAATTGCCGGTAAAGGCGCAGACCTTGCCGCGCATGGCGCCGAGAAGCTCCTGCGTGCCCTCGCCCGTCTCGGCGCTGGTGCGGATCACGCGATAGCCCGCATCGGTGTAAATGCCGTACAGGTCGTCGCCCGCGTCGAGGTCGATCTTATTGACGCAAACGATGAGCTCGCAGCTCGCCTCGTGCGCGATCACCGCCACGCGGTCGATCAGAAAGGGGTCCGTGACGGGGTTGACCTTCGCGGCGATGAAAACCAGCGCGTCGATGTTCGCCACGGCCGGACGGATAAAGAAATTTCTCCTCGGCAGCAGCTCGTCGATCCGGCCGGTGCCGTCCTTCTCTCTGATCAGGCGGACGCGATCCCCCACGAGCGGCGAGGTGCCGTCGAGACGGAATTTGCCGCGCGCCTTGCAGGAGACGACGCCCTCCGCCGTCCCGACGTAGTAAAAGCCGCTCAGGGCCTTGATGATGATCCCCTCGGTCATGGACGTACCTTCAGTTGCTTCCGAGCGAGACCTGGAGCGTGACCTTGCTGTGCTCCTCGATCCTGTCGCCGATCTGTACGTCCTGGCCGACGACCGTGCCGCGGTCGAGCGGGCTTTCGACCCAGACGGTGCCGGCATAGCTGAGATTGTTGCTCTCGAGCTTCTGGATGGCCGCCTCCTCGGACAGTCCGATCAGATTGGGCATCTCCACATAGACGACCTGCGGGCCGCTGCTGACGCTCAGATAGATCGGCGATCCGCTGATGACCATTTCTCCGGCGGCCGGGCTGCTGGAGATCACGCAGTTGTGCGCGACCGTGTCGCTGGTGGCGGATTCGATCTCGACGGAGAAGCCCATCTTCTGAAGCTGCTCGACAGCCGAGCGGTAGTCGTAGCCGGAGAGATCCGGGACCTGGATCGAGGTCATGCTGCGGCTGACGGAGATCTCCACCGTGACGCCGTCGTTTTCGATGCTCATGCTTCGGCCCGGCTCGGGCTTCTGGCTGATGATGACGCCGGGCTCGGCGTCGTTGGTATAGACGTCGGTGATGACGAAATTGAAGATCGAGTCCGCATCGCGGATCACGTCGTCGTAGCGGCTGCCGACGAAGTTCGGCAGATCCATCCGCTCGGCGGGAGAGAACAGATCCTTCACCCAGAAGTTCCACAGAAAGACGAACAGGCCGAGCGCGAGCAGAAGCAACGCGAAGGAGCCGCTGAGAAAGCTCACGCGCGAGGCCTTTTTGCGCCGGATGTTATAGCTGGCCTTGGTCAGCTCGCTGTAAGACAGAACGGGCTTGATTGCCTTTTCCGGCTCGCTCTCGGCGGGAAGCTCCTGCTTCATGGCGTTCTGCGTGAACTGGTCGAGGTCGGCGAGCAGCTCTCCGGCGGTCTGATAGCGCTGGGAGAGGTCCGCGTTCATGGCCTTGAGCGTGATGCGCTCGAGCTCCTCGGGGATGGAGGGCAGCTTCGCGCGCAGCGGGGCGGGCTTGGCGTTCATGTGCTTGACCGCGATCTCCGCCAGCGTGTCGCCGGTATAGGGCAGCGAGCCCGAGAGCATCTCATACATCACGACGCCGAGCGAATAGATGTCGCTGCGCGCGTCGGGGCTGTTGCCGCGCGCCTGCTCGGGCGCGATATAGTGGATCGAGCCGATCGTCTGGCCGTTGTTTTCATGCACCTCGTTTTCAAGCGCCGCGATGCCGAAATCGGCGACCTTCAGCGTTCCGTCGCGAAGGAGCATGATATTCTGCGGCTTGATATCGCGGTGGATGATGCCGCGCTCGTGCGCATGAGCGAGCGCGCGGGTGATCTGCTTGGTGAAGTGGACGACCTCTTTCCAGTCGAGCGCGCCCTTTTTGTCCATGTACTGCTTGAGCGTGATGCCCGAGATCAGCTCCATGACGATGTATTCCCGCTCGTCGCTGTGGCTGACGTCGTAGACCGCGACGATGTTGGGGTTGGAAAGCATGGCGACGGCGTGCGACTCGGCGCAGAAGCGGCGGCGGAACTCCTCGTCCCGGGCCATCTCCTCGCGCATGATCTTGACGGCCACATAGCGGTTGAGACGGTGATCGAGGGCGCGGAAGACCAGGGCCATACCGCCCTCGCCTATGGTCTCGAGGATCTCGTATCGGTCGTCAAGCAGTTTGCCGATGTATTTTTCTTCTTCGTTCATAGCAGCTCCGTAGTTTGCTTATCGTTTGATGACCACGACGGTGACATTGTCCCTGGCGCCGCGGTTGAGCGCCTTGCTCATCAGCGCGCGGCAAAGGACCTCCGGCTCGGGATAGTCGACGGCGTAGTCGAGCATCTCCTCGTCCGAAACGATGTTGGACAGTCCGTCCGAGCAGAGGATCAGCATATCGCCGATGGCGAGGTTGATCTCATAATAGTCCGCTTCCACATCCGCTTCCGAACCGAGCGCTCTCGTGATAACGTTGCGCTGTGGATGATGCTTGGCCTGTTCTTTCGTAATGGCGCCGTATTCGACAAGATCCTCCACGAGCGAATGATCGCGCGTGATCTGAATAATCGTGTCGTAGCGCTTGAGGATCTGGTAAGCGCGGCTGTCGCCGACATTGATAAGATACCCTTCTCCGTTGGATTTGATAACACCGCCGACCAACGTGGTGCCCATGCCGTTATATGCCTCATCAAATTTGGAATACTCAAAAGCCACGCCATTGGCCTCCGCGCAGGCGTCCGTCAGCAGCCGCCGGAAATCGACCGTGCGGCTGACGCGGGAGGTCAGCTTGCCGTAGACATAGTTGACGAATTCTTTGTTGGAGAGCTGGCTGGCAAGACCGCCGGCCTTCGCGCCGCCCATGCCGTCGCAGAGCGCCGTCACGATACAGTCCTTCGGCTCGCAGTATTCGATTATATAGCTGTCCTGATTGTCGTTCCTGACCTTGCCCTTATCGGTCATTCCAAAAAATTCCATACCAACGTCTCCAGATCTGTTTTACTCTTTGCCGCTCTTCTTCTCCATTTTTCTGCGCAGCTGGCCGCAGGACGCATCCACGTCGCTGCCGAGCGTGCGGCGGACGGTATAGTTGACGCCGCCCTCGTCCAGGATCTTCATAAAAGCCTTCATATGTCCC
>JAEEGL014105308.1_pt1 | contig 23831 bp, 17 predicted proteins | sample 9134231 | NCBI WGS metagenome assembly JAEEGL01 (sample SAMN16246548, study PRJNA631951) | gut metagenome | biome: gut microbiome; feature: rumen; material: fiber-attached | host: Bos | place: Iran: Karaj | collected 2018-10 | reverse complement strand
GCCGTTCTTGAGCTTCTGCTTGATGGACGCGACCCGCTGCTTGTCGGCCGCCGACGATTTCCGCGGTTTGGCAGCGGACGCGACGTAGGTCACCGCCAGCGGTTTCGAGCGGTTCAGATCCACCGTCTCGCCGGTGGCGAGCTTGTGGTTCATCATCAGCCGGAGATTGCGCTGACGCGCAAAATCCCCGACCTTCCCTATCCCCTGAAACATATCGATTCCTCCCTGAAAACCATCCCTGTCGGGAACACGCGGCCCGGTGCGGTCCCCTGCTCCCTGCGCCCCGGACAAAAACCGGCAGGAAACAAAAACGCTCCTGCCGGTTCATGGCTAATCCTACCGGGAATACGGCCGTCTTACTCCTCCGCGGTCCCGTCCTCCGGCGCCTGGCCGGTGAGCTTCGCGTAGAGCTCATCGAATCGCCGGTTGATTTCGTTGTGGGTATCCTTCGTGATCTGCGGCATCGAATCCTCGCCGGTCGCGTCCTTCCAGGCGAGGCCGGCCTGCTCGAAGCCCTTCTCCACGGCGTCGCGCATCTTCTGCAGCTTCTCGGGATCGCCGCCGGCAATGATTTCCGCCAGGCCGAAGATACGATCCGCCACTGCGTCGACGGAGTAAGCGCCGCCTTCGCTGATAGCTGCCTTCGCTTCCTCCGGCGTCGTGCCAACCGCGGGCAGCGCGAAGCGGTCCGCGTCCACCAGGATGCCGCCGAAATCCAGCTTGCCGATGCCTTCGTCAAGCCAGCCCTGGAGCTTCGCGTTCTGCTCGGTCAGGGTCTTGATCATGATCTCGTAGCTCTTGGTGATGCCTTCCTTCAGGACGTCAACCTGCTCCGGCGACAAGCCCTTGATCGCGTCGCCATGCGTCTTGCCCTCGGTCTGGGCGACGCTTTCCGCCGTCGGGGTCTGGGCAGCCGCCGCTTTTCCCTTGGCGTCGGTGGAGATATCGACTGCGTAGGCGCTCTGCTCTGTCTTTTCCGCTTTTGCGTCTTCCTCGGCAGCCGGGCGCTTCGCGTCGTCCTTCGCCTTGTCGGTGCCCTTGGCTCCGTAAGCCTGCGTCGCCTGGGCCATCCCCATCGTCGTGCGTACCATCGTGTTCACATCCATGTCACTCGTCCTCCTTTTCCGGGAAACTTCATTTTCCCTCTGTTTCCGGGAAACCGCCGCAACGGCGTCTCCCTGTTTTCTTTCCCGCTCGCGGCCCGGTTCCCTCCTTTCGCCTCAAGCAGCCCTGCCAGCCATCCGCCCTGAGTCAGCCCGAACGCCAACGATCAAGACACAACCCCGTCAAAAAAGGCGACACGCCAAAATGAGGACGAGCCTGCACTCCTCCCCAAACGCTGTCGCCTGTCCCGGCCCGCCGCTGTGCGGCTGGCTTTACGCGGGATCCTGCCATTGGTGAACATAACCCTTCCTCCTTGAACGGTCTACCGGCAAATCCATTTTTCCATCTTTATTATACTCTATTCCCCGGGGAAAAAGCAATCGAAAAATGACGGAAGGCAAAGAAAAAAACAAAACGTAAGAACGCGACTGATTCCCGCCCGGCGAAAAAAAGCGACGCCGGTCCCCGCATGGCAGGCAACCGGCGTCGAATGGTTTATTTCACGTCAATCGTATCTCAGTAGTTTTTCGCGATCTGCTGGAAGTACGCCTGCGGGTGCTCACAGACGGGACAGACCTCCGGCGCCGCCGGACCTTCGCAGACGTAGCCGCAGTTCAGGCACTGCCAGATGATCTTCTCGCTCTTCTTGAACACCTTGTCCTGTTCGATGTTGAGAAGCAACATCTTGTAGCGTTCCTCATGCTCCTTCTCGATCTTCGCCACCGCGTCGAAGAGCCTGGCGATCTTGTCGAAACCTTCCTCCCGGGCCGTCTTGGCGAAGCCGGGGTACATGCTGGTCCATTCCTCGTTCTCGCCCGCCGCCGCGTCTTTGAGGTTCTCCGGCGTCGAGCCGATGCCCGCCACCAGTTTGAACCAGATCTTGGCGTGCTCCTTCTCGTTGCCCGCGGTTTCCTCGAAGATGTTGGAAATCTGGACGTAGCCGTCCTTCTTCGCTTTCGAGGCGTAATAGGTGTACTTGTTCCGCGCCTGCGATTCGCCGGCAAACGCCGCCCACAAATTCTTTTCCGTCTGGGATCCCTTGAGTTCCATGAACATGTCCCCTTTCTTCCGCGGCTCTTCGCCGCGTTTCTGAATAACCCTGCTTTCATTATAACGGCGTTCCGTCAAAGAAACAATAGGACCGGCTCCCCCCCCTCATTTTTCCCGGGCGCTTTTCAGCGTCACGGTGAAAGTCGTTCCTTCGCCGGGAGTGCTGGCGACCTTGATGGTGCCGCCATGGAGGTTCACGATTTCCTGGGCGATAGCCAGCCCCAGGCCGTTGCCGCCCATCTCCCGGGAACGGGCCTTATCGACGCGGTAGAAGCGGTCGAAGATGCGCTCCTGATCCTCGGGAGCGATGCCGATACCGGTGTCCTGCACCTCGAAGACCACCCGGCCCGCCGCCGGCTCCGTCAGCCGCACCGTGACCGAGCCGCCCTCCGGCGTGTACTTCACGGCGTTGTCCACGAGGATCAGCATGAGCTGCTTCACCTTCTGCTCGTCCAGCCGGGCGGTGAGCTTTTCCGCGCCCTCCCGCAGCAGGCGGATGTTCTTCTTGTCCGCCAGCGGCTGCATCAGCCGGAGCGTCTGGTCCACCGCCGCCGCCAGATCCGTCTTGCCGATCTTCAGCTTCAGCGCCTGGTTGTCGCTTCGGGCCACTACCAGGAGGTCGCTGACCAGTTTCGTCATCTTCTTGACCTCGTCGTGGACGTCGCCGATGACCTGCTTCAGGAACGGCGAGGTGATGGAAGCGTCGCTCTCCAGTATCTCCGCCGAGGCCATGACGACGGACAGCGGCGTCCGCAGCTCATGGGAGGCATCGGCCGCGAACTGGCGCTGCTTCTCATAGGCTTCCCGCAGCGGTACGATAGCCTTGCCGGCCATGAACCAGCCCACCACGGTAGCGATGACGAGGGCCAGTCCCGCCAGGCCGGCCAGGGCGTAGGTGGATTTCTGCAGGCCCTTGTAAACCGCCGAAACCTCCTTGCCCACGTAGACCATGCCGATCTGTTCCTCTTCGATGACGATGGGATAGGCCGTCAGCATGGCGCGGACGGCGCGCCCCTTGATCGTCTGGCTGAACACCGCCACGTCGCCCGGTTCTTCCTCATGGTTCGGCCAGCTCTTGATGATGTCGAGGACGAAGGGCTCGAGGAAGAAGGAGGAACGGGAGAAATTCACCAGCCGCCCCTCGTCGTCGAACACGTAGAAGAACAGACGATCCTGGCCGCTCTTCATGTCGAAACCTTCCTCGAAGCGGAGCTCCGGGTGCTGGATCAGGACGGCCTGCCCGTGGGCAACACTCTTCGCCATATCCATGAGCTCCCGCGCCTGCTCCGAGGAAACGGCCCACTTCATGGTGAAGTGCATGACCGCGATCAGGACGATGAAGAAGACCGCCATGACGAGGGAGTAATAGAGAGTGAGCTGGCGGCGGCTGTTGCGAAAGACGTTCATCGACAAGACGGATCACTCCGCTTCCAGTTTGTAGCCAACGCCCCGGATGGTGTGGATCATCGTCTTGCCGTCGCCGAGATCGAGCTTCTTCCGGATGAGCTTGACGTAGGAATCAATGTTGTTGGAACTGACTTCGCTTTCCAGTCCCCAGATGCGGTCCAGGATGATTTCCCGGGGCACGACGATGCCAAGATTCTGCGCCAGGAGATCGAATATCTGGAACTCCCGCGGCGAGAGCTGAATGACCTGATCCTGCTTCTTCAGGACCTTCGCGGTGCGGTTCAGCGTGAACTCGCCCACCTGCACCACGTCCTGCTGGATTTTCTGGCTGCTGCGCCGGGCCAGCGCCCGCAGGCGCGCCAGGAGCTCCGCTTTCTCAAAAGGCTTGATGAGGTAATCGTCAGCCCCGGCGTCGAGGCCGGTCACCCGGTCCTCCACGGCGTCCCGGGCCGTCAGGATCAGGATGGCCTTCTCATAGCCCGCCTCCCGAAGCCGCTTGCAGGCGTCCACGCCGCTCTCGCCCGGCATCATCCAGTCCAGGATCAGGACGTCGTATTCGTCATAGGTCGCGTATTCGTAAATCTCGTCGCCCTGGGTGACCCACTCGACGAAAATCCCGTTCTGCTCCAGCATATACTTGACCAGCTTCCCCAGCCGGACGTCATCTTCCGCCAAAAGGACTTTCATGTGAATCCCTCCTTTGATTGACCGCGTGTTTCCTGCTTTCATTCTGCCGCCCCTCTCTGAAAACAAGGTGTAGGAGCGCGGAACCCCGCCCACTTCACGATTGGCAGAGCGCGATCACCGCTTCCTCCAAAAGCTCCGGCCCTCCGCCGCCGGTCTTGAGGCGATAATCCGCCTCCGTGAGCTTCAGGAACACACGACGCAGCACCGCTTCATCGAAGGCCTCCGCCGCCTTTCCCAGCTTCTCGGCGATGTAGGGATTGAGCTCCAGCGGCGCCCCCAGCGCCTTACCGCGCAGGCCCCGCGCCTGGAGCGTCTTTGCCTGCCAGAGCTGGCGCACGTGGCGGGCCAGTCCCGCCAGGATCAGCGGCAGAAAAACGCCCTCTTTGATCTGGCGCTCGAGGATCGTCAGCGCCTTTCGCGCGTCCCGGGCGCTGACCGCGTCGAGCAACGAGAAGCCGGACACCTCCGGCACGCTGGCGAAAACCCGCTCCATGTCGCGGCGGGTGAACACCTTCTCCGGCGTGTAAAGGGCCAGTTTCTCCAGCTCCTGGTCGAGGAATCCCAGAGAAATCGGCTGCATCATTCCCACCGCCGCCAGGAAATACGCCTTCGCCTCCCGGTCCAGCCGGCGGCCCAGCGACGTGAGCTTATCCCGCAGCCACCCGTCGATGGTCCAGGCGCGCTCCGGCTCGGCGTCCAGCACCGCGCCGCCCTTTTCCACCGCCTTGTATATCTTGCGTCGCTTGTCCGGCTTCGCCCCCGACTCGAAGATCACGCAGCTCGTTTCCGGCATGGCCGGGAGCAGCGCCAGGAGCCGTTCCATCGCCCGCTCCGACGGCCCCTTCTTCGCCTTCTTCTCCTTCGGCGGCGCGCCGGCGGCGCTCTTCTTCTCATTGAACAACTTCGTGCCCCGGATCAGGATCACGTTCTTCCCGGCGAAAAACGGCGCCGTCTCAATCAGCCCGATGAGGTCCGCCGGTGACGGGTCGCTGTCGAATATCTGTACCAATTCCCGCCGGGACGCCTCCTCCGGCAGCAACGCCGCCAGGACCGCCGCCTCCGCTTTTTGGATATAATACGGCTCTTCCCCCGCCAAAAGATAGACCGGCTTCGGTCCCTTCAGGCGAAGCGCCGCCATGAACTCGCCATACTTCATTTCCGCTCTCTCCCCCGCCCGGTCACAGGCGCAATTCCCTCGTCTTCCCCGGCGCGCTCTATCAAGGCCACGCTTTCCACGGCGCTGGTCATGGGGAACATATCCACCGGCTGTACCTCGGCCGCCCGGTAACCGGACTCGTTGAGAATGGCCAGGTCCCGGGCCAGGGTGGCCGGGTTGCAGGAAACGTACACGATACGGCGGGGGCGCATGGCGGCGAAGGTTTGCAGCACCGGCGGCGTACAGCCGGCGCGGGGCGGATCGGTGACAACGACGTCGGCGCGGATGCCGTTCCGATAGAGCTGCGGCATAACCGCCGCCGCGTCGCCGACCATGAATTCGGCGTTTCTGACGTGGTTGTCCCGGGCGTTCCGGCGGGCATCGAAAATGGCCGGCTTGACGATCTCGATGCCGTAAACCTTTCGCGCCCGCTGGGCCAGAAAGAGCGAAATCGTTCCCGTGCCGCAGTAAGCGTCGATTACGGTTTCCTGCCCCGTGAGCCCGGCGTATTCCAGCGCTTTCCCGTAGAGGACTTCCGCCTGCCGGGTATTGACCTGAAAGAAGGAACGCGGCGAAATGCGGAAGGACAGCCGGCCAATCCGGTCGCGAATCGCGTCCTTTCCCCAGAGGAGAAGCGTTTCGCGACCCAGGATAACGTTGTTGCGATACGTCTGGATATTCTGCTGGACACTGACGAGCCGCGGCAGACGGCGGCGCAGGAAAGCAACGATGCCCTTGGCCTGCCGGAGCTCCCGGACGGCGGTGACGAGGACGACCATCAGGCTGCCGTCCTGCCCGACGCGGCCCACCACGTGGCGCAGGACGCCGATGTGACGGTCCTCATCGTAAACGGGGACGCGGAATTCCCGCACCGCATCGCGCACGGCATTGACGACGTCGTTATTGCCCGCTGCCTGAATAAAGCAGCGCCCGGTGTCAATGATGGTATGCGTGCCCCGGGCAAAGCAGCCGATGACGATCTCGCCCCGGTCCCGGCCCACCGGGAACTGGACCTTGTTTCGATAGTTCCAGGGTGAATCCGCCCCCAGAACCGGAAGGACCGGGACGTCCGACAGCCGGCCGATGTGAGCCAATGCATCCGCGACTTGCTGCCGCTTGGCGCGAAGCTGCGCCGGATACGACAGGTGCTGCAACTGGCAGCCGCCGCAGTCCGCGTAAACAGGACAACGCGGCACCACCCGGTCCGGGCTCTCCGACAGCCAGGTCTCGGCGGCCGCCACGGCGTAATTCTTCTTCCGCCGGACGATTCGCGCCCGGACCGTCTCGCCCGGCAAAGCCTCCGGCACGAACACCGTGAATCCCTCGTGACGGGCGACGCCTTCGCCGCCAGGCCCCAGTCCCTCGACCCGGAGCTCCACCATTTCCCCCTCGCCAACCGGCAGTTCCTTCGTCACGTTCCATCTCCCTCTCTGCAATAAGCCGTCTTCAGGAAAACGGCCTGATATTCACTTTCAGCCGCCGCGACAGCTCCTCCAGACTGTCCGCGCCGCATTGCCGGGCCGCGGCCAGCGGAATCATGGCGCAGGCCCGGGCGTCCTCCAGCGCGTTGTGATGCCGGAAGCCGACGCGCAGGAAGTCCCCGACGGTATCGAGCCGGTGATTGGGCAGGTCCGGCCAGGCCCGCCGCGCGATCTGCACCGTGCAGCACTGCCGGAAAGCCGGCGCCGGTAAATGGCAACGCTGCAGCGAATGACGCAGCACATTCATGTCGAAAGGCGCGTTATGCGCGACGACGACGCGGCCGGCAAGCCGCGCCATCAGCTCCGGCCAGACCCCGGAAAAGTCGCGCTCTCCCTCCACCATCTCCGGCGTGATGCCGTGGATGCGGATATTGCGCGTGTCAAACCGGCAGCCCGGCGGCCGGATCAGCGAGTAATAGGAGCCCGCCACTTCTCCGTCCCGAATCTCCACCAGCGCGACGCTGCAGGCCGAATCCGGCCATCGCGTCGCCGTTTCGAAATCAATGGCAACGAAATCCATCATATCATCTGAACCTTCCTCCGGCAACTATAAAAAAACGTGAACCGATCATGCGGACCGGCAACGGCCCCCCGGCTTTTCCGTTTTCCCGGCCGCCGACCACAAAATATAGTTGCTTTTTCATTTCCGCCATGTTATAATGTCGTGGTAGTTGAGTCAAAGGGCCGCCGCTGGCGGGCCCGGTTCGCAGAATCCACAGGCAGGGGGTGAAGTATTTGCCGAACATCAAATCATCTGTTTTGAGTGTTAAAACCGACGCCAAGCGCCACGCGAAGAACGTCGCGGAGAAGACGCGCGTGAAGAAGGCTTCCCGCAAGGTTCTCGATGCCGTCGCGGCGGGCAACGCCGATGAGGCGAAAGACCTCCTGCGGGTGGCTTGCAAGACCATCGACCAGGCGGCGGCTAACCGCGTCTATCACAAGAACAACGCGGCCCGCAAGAAATCGCGTCTGGCGCTCAAGGTCAATTCCCTGGCGAAGTGAATCATAGGATGACTGAATCCCGTCGCATCTGCGGCGGGGTTTTTTATTGCCGCCCGCGGGCGTTCGTGTCAGGCGCGCCCGCCCGGCCGCTGTCGTGTTCCCCGGCCGCCGCCCGCATCACCCGGGCCAGTTCCTCCGACAGCCGGCGAGCCGCCCGAACGCTCCGCACGCCTCCCTGCCGCAGCCACGCCAGCGGAAACCGCCCCGATGGAAAAACAGCCCGCCGCTCAATCGTCATGCGACGCTTGCCCGGCCGCTCCCGGTCGGGCAGATTGACCGCCAGAACAGCGCAGCGAAACAGCACCGAGGAAACCGGCGCCCCGAAATACAGGAAAACCTCGTCGCCGGGACTGACCGACGCCGTCTGCGTCCAGTCCAACCGGCCGCCGTTCTCCCGAAACCCCCGGGCCACGTCATACCGCCGGGGATTCGCGGGCACAATCCAGGAAACCGCCTCCCCCGTCCGCCGCGCCCTTCCCGCCGGGCGTTCCGCGCCCCCTGCCACCATAGCGCGGCTCGCCGCCAGCAGCGCCAATATCTCCTCGTCTGACAGACGATCATCCAAAGCGACGCTGACCCAATGGACGCGGTTCATGTGATAGCAGGGATAGACGCCGTCCCTTTCCAGCACTTTCTCCCGGCTCTCCGGGGCGACCTTCAGATTCACGATCTCCATCAGTTCCCGCGCCGCGTCGCCCTCCGCCCCACGCTCCAGACGCCCCCGGGGAACCGTCAGGATGAGGCCGTACCATTTGCCGTTGCCGGGACAACGGAAAACGCCGTAGCCCGGGCACCTGGCAAACGGGAAATCGGGCGCGTCGCCGAATCGTTCCCGCAACGCTGTCTGCAGACGGTTCGCCTGGAACGAGAGGAATGGCACCGCCGTAAAGCAGGCGGCGGCAATCTCGTCCAGCAGCGCCCCGTAGGCAGCCCGGACCTTCCCGACAAAAGGCCCCACCGCCTCCGGCGACCGCAGAGGCAGATACTCCTCCCCCGTCTCCCGGTCAACCACCCGTCCGGTAACAACGCCCTCCCGGCTCACATCAATCCCGGCCCGGAAGCCGTCGAAAAACTCCCTCTCGATCCGGTACCCCCCGTCGCGCTTCCGGAATCCATACACTTCAAGACGTGCCCAGTCAGGGCGACGCTGCCGGAAATGATCGCTCTCCCTAAACAAGGTCGTCCCTCCTTTCGCCGTCTATCCCATTATACCACGGAGAGCCAACGTCCGAAAGCTGCCATAGCGCAAGCGCTCTTTCGCCCGACTCGTTCCCATCGGAAAGCGTATGAAACGAAAAACGCCACGAAAAATCACGGGAGATTTTTTCGTGGCGTTTTTTGCCGGCGAATTGTCAGGCCAAGGGTAACGGTTTTGAATGACGCGCCGCAAATGGTGTTTTGCCGCCAGGACACTTTCGCGGACGTTTGTTGCCTTCATCGAATCTCTCCTGGAGCCAGGCATCGGGGACGTTCGAAAAATCTTTCCCCTTCCTGGCTCCGGGTGAACAACGAGAAGATGCTTGGGGAAAACGTCAGGGAAATTGCCGGGACTTCTTTGTCGGTGTCGTCAGAGAAAAACGCTTTCGCCTTTTTCTCCCCCCTCCCTATCGAAAAATCCCGTTTCGTGGTAAAATGAAAGAAAATATTTTCGGACAGCATATAAGGAGGCGGGGACGTTGGAGGCAAAAGCAGCGAATTCGTGGGGCACGGTGCCGGAGGAGCGGTATATTCGGCTGTTGGCGGAGAAATATCCGACTGTGGAAGCCGTCTGCGAGCGGCTGATCCATCTCGAGGCGGAGCTGGAACTGCCCAAAGGCATCGAGCATTTCATGAGCGACCTGCACGGCGAATACGGGACGTTCTTCCACATATTGAACAACTGCTCCGGCGTCATCCGGGAAAAGGTCGAGTACGTCTTCGGCACCCGGCTTTCCTCCCAGGAGCAGGCGGAGTTCTGTACTCTCATCTATTATCCGCGGGAAAAGATCGAGCAGCTTACGGCGGAGGACCGGATTACGCCGGAATGGTACGGGATTAATCTGGCGCGTCTTTTGGATCTGGCCAAGCTGATGTCCTTCAAGTACCCGCTGGAAAAGGTGCGGGGCTTCATTCCGGCCCGCTTCGACTCGGTCATCGTCGAGCTCATGAGCACCCGGCCCGAGGCGGATCCGGCCCAGTTCATCTACCACAAACGGCTCCTGAAAGAAATCGTCGCCTGCGGCAGCGGAGCGGAGTTCATCGTCGCTTTCACCGTTCTCGTCAAGCGTCTGGCCGTGGACTGGCTCCACATCGTCGGGGATTTCTTCGACCGGGGCTCGCGACCCGACGCTATCCTCGACCAGATCATGCGTTACCATGACCTCGATATCCAATGGGGCAACCACGACATTCTCTGGATGGGCGCCGCCTGCGGCTCGGAAGCCTCCATTGCCAACGTGGTCCGCAACAATCTTCGCTATTACAACACCGACGTCCTGGAAAAGGGCTATGCCATCGGATTGCGCCCCTTGTCATTGATGGCGGCGCAGCTGTATCCCGACGAGGAGCCGGTGAAGGCGGCGGAGCGCGCCATCTCGCTGATCATGTTCAAGCTGGAGGGGCAGATCATCAAGCGGCGTCCGGAGTTCCTGATGGACGAGCGGGCCCTGCTCGACCGCATTGATTATGGCCGGGGCACCGTTACCATCGAGGGAAAGGAATACGAGCTGAATCAGAAGCGATTCCCCACCATCGACCCCAAAGACCCCTACCGCCTGTCCGAAGTGGAATCCGCCATCATGGCCGAACTTCGCTCCTCGTTCCTGGAAAGCGAACCGCTGCACCGGCATATCGACTTCCTCTACCGCAAGGGCAGCGTCTATACGCGGTTCAACGGCAACCTGCTGTTCCACGCCTGCGTCCCCATGCAGGAGGATGGCTCCTTCACCGCTGTCACCCTGGACGGGCAGACGCTCTCGGGACGGGCTTACCTCGACTTCGTGGACAGCGTCTGCCGCGACGCCTGGCTGAAGCGCGACCAGAAATCTCTGGACTATATGTGGTATTTCTGGTGCGGCCGCCTGTCGCCGTTCTCGGGCCGCGAGTTCAAGACCTTCGAGCGGATGCTGGTGGACGACGAAAGCACCTGGGAGGAGCCGGACGACGCTTACTTTACCTGGCAGAACGACCCGGCCACCAGCGAGCGGCTGCTCCGGGAGTTTGATCTCGACCCGGCACGGGGCCATATCATCAACGGCCACGTACCGGTGAAAATAGGCCAGAGCCCGGTCAAGGCCAACGGCCGCACCATCGTCATCGACGGTGGTTTCTGCCACGCTTATCATAAGAAGACCGGCCTTTCCGGCTTCACGCTGATTTCCAATTCCCGCGGCCTGCGGCTCCTGGCTCATAAGCAGATTGCCGACGTCCGCACGGCGCTGAAGGAAAACCGCGATATCGAGTCCGTCTCCGAGACCGTCGAGCTGCAATCCTATAACTCCACCATCGGCGACACCGATGAAGGCGCCGCCATGAAAGCCGAGATCGCCGACCTCCGCCGGCTGCTCGACGCCTATCAGAGCGGCGAGCTCCGGGAGGCGGATGCGTGAACGGGGACATAGCACCGCGCTTTCCGCTTGGGCGCCGCCCCCGGAAGTCGCCTCCGGACGCGAAAAAACAGGCTGCCACAGTGATGTGGCAGCCTGTTTTTTCAAGCACGCGGCAAGGAAGGAACGGTTCGCGTCGGGATCCGGTACCCCCTTTTCCGGAAAAACCTTCGAAATAATAAGGAAAATATGCTATAATTCATTTGAAAACAAGACCGGGCCGGAGCGTCGGTCATTCTGTCACGCCGGCCAATACAATCCAAAACGCCCGGGAAAAAGGAGACTGCCATGCGTAATCCGGAAAAGGACGAAAGAGAAATGGCCGAGCGCCGGGAAAAAATGCTGACCGTGGGCTTCCGCGTCTTCTCGGAAAAGACCATCGAAATCGCCACCATGAAAGAAATCGCCAAAGCCGCGGGCCTCGGTTACAAAACCCTCTACCGCTATTTCGGGACGAAGACCGCCCTCGTCGTCGCCATCGGCGCCGATAAATGGAAGAAATACGCCCGCAAGGTGGAAAAGATGTACCGCGCCCGGGGCGGCGACGCCATGAACGCCGCCGAGGAACTGGCCTTCTTCCTCGACTGCTTCATCGACCTCTACCAGAACCACAAAGACGTCCTGCGTTTCGTCCGCAACTTCGAGACCTATATCCGGCACGAGAACGTGCCGAAGGAGGACCTGGCCGTCTACAACGCGGTGGTGGACGGATTCGCCCGGAAATTCCACGCGGTGTACCAAAAGGCGGAGCAGGACGGCACTCTGAAGCTCGGGCTGCCGGAAACGGAATTCTTCCCCACCATCATGTATATCATGCTGTCCGCCGCAGAAAAATTCGCGGAGGGGCTGGTCTATCCGCCGGAGCATGAAAAGGACATGACGGGGGAGCTGGAGCTCCTGAAAAACATGATCCTGCGCATGTACCGGGCATAAAGAATTCGACGATTGCGACATTTCGGCTGGCATGATAAAATAAGCGAAAGAAGGAAACCGGCGAAGTCCGATAATTTTTTCATCGATTGTGACACACAAAAGGCCACTGTGAGATAATAAACCCCTCCGGGGAGAGGGCGCCAGCGGACGTAACGTCTGCTATAACCTAACCTGAAGGGCCGCGAGAACGAACGCTTTGCCTGAAGATTTTCGCGAGAACTGACGCTTTGCCTGAAGATTTTCGCGAGAACTGACACTTTACTTGAAGATTTTCGCGAGAACTTACGCTTTACTAAAAGCGTCATGCGGTGTCCCTCCCTCCGGCTCGCAAGCTCGCCACCTCCCTCGCTGGGAGGCTCGCGGAGCCAAAGCCGAGCTTTACGCGGAAATTAAAGATTCCGCAAAGCCCAGTGCGGTGCCCCTCCCTCCGCCCTTCGGGCACCTCCAAAATGTGCGAGAAGAATTTGAAAAAGAACCCAACGTGTTGCGCAAAAATATTACAATCCGGAAAACGGATTTTACTCCGGGATTTTTTCACAAAGGAGCAATGCAGCATGAAAAAGACGCACAATGTCCAAAGGAATGGGACACGCAAAGGCGGGTTCCGCAGGAAGAAGGAGCTGGCGCTGGCGCTTTGCGTCGCGCTGTGGCTGGCGGGCGGGAGCGTCGAGGGGGCGAAGGCGCTTTATATTGATTCTTCGGGGGCGGCCCATCCCGCCTCCGGCTATCCCGGCGCGACGGTGACAGTAACCGATAATAACAAGACGCTGAATGTCAGCGGCGGCAAATGGGGCACGGAATGGACGCGCTTCAAGGCGGGAAACAACAAATTGAGCGGCTACACGCTGAACATGAGCAACGCGACCTTCAAGTGCGACGGCGTGACGCTGTACGGCTCGGATTATACCAACAATGGGGGAATCAAACCAATCCAAAACAACGCGGTGGTGATTTCCGACAGCAAGTTCACGGACAAAGCCACGGTTTACGGCGCTTATGGCCGATATGAAGGCGGTAGCGGTACATCTCAATACAATGAGTTAATAGGCAACACGGTCACGATTGCCGGAAGCGCCGCCAAAGGCACGAATTTCTTGAAAGCCGCCACGATTTACGCCGCATATGACAAAGCAAGCAGTGAATTGGTAGATAATAATAAAGCATACAATAACACCGTCAATCTTTACGGGACGACGGCGATGGAAAATGTAAGCCTTTTCGGTTGGGGTAGTAGCACGGACAGAATGTACATCCACCGCGACAACGAGCTTCATCTCGGCGGCACACGAACGACTGAGCAGATTGTTCCCGGCGTCGCCCTTGCCCCGTGGCAGGGCTACGCTTTGGACAATGCGGGCAATTTCACCACGGTCAACAACACGGTGAAGCAGGTGGACAGGTTTAACAAAATCGTGCTCCATCAGGTCAACTGGAGCACGACCGTTCCCGTACTGAAGGCGACGAGCGGCTTCACGAATTCCGGCGCGCTGGACATTTCGGCCATGACCTTCGCCAACGCCGACACCTTCAACGCCGTGACCAGCGGCACCATGACGCTGCTGGAGGGCGCGGCAAGCAATTTTTCCGCGCTGAAGCTGTCATACAACGACGCAACCAAAACGAACCCAGCGACGCTGAACGGCACAAATCAGGGCGTCGTCATCCAGGCGGCCACGACAGGTAGCAACACGTTAAGCGGCGTGACGCTGAATTATCGGACAGGCGCACATACCGTTTTTCTCGCGGACAATTTTTCCAAGGTCAACTATACGATCCATGATGGGAACTATGTGGACACGATTTCCCTCGGTACTGTGGCTTGGAACAGGAATGGCACGGTGCTGACGCTGGCGGCGGGAAGCGGCTACACCTTCGATGAGGGCACCGCTATCAGCAGCTTCAGTTTTGATACGCCCCAGTCTATCGGTGTGGGCGATTCCATGACGCTGCTGGGGGGGGCGACGGGGCTGACGGGGACGAATATCGCCCATACGCAGGACTTCACGCAGACGGCCAGCGGCGCGACGCTGACGGCGACGCTCTCCGGCAACGTGACGCGCACGGCCAACACCCTCGGCTACACGGCCACGGGCACGGCGCTGACCGGCGTGAACCTTGCGAACTGGAACGGCACGGCGGCGGCGGTCCCGACAGGCTGGACGTCGGGCCTTGCCGCCAACTCCATCACGGCGACGGACTTCACCGCCCCAACGGCGACGACGGACATCCTGACGACGAATACGGACAACTTTTTCAGCGACGCCTATATCACCGGCGCGCTGAAATACGACGCTTCAAGCACCTTCACCAGCGCGGCGAACGGCGTGACGATCTCCGGCGGCGCCGCCCGCGGCGTCAAGGCGTCCACCGACGGCAAGAAGCTGACCTACTGCGTAGATGGCGCGACGGGCGTCACGGTCATTTCCCTCGGGGAAATGACCTGGGGCACGGGACGCAACGCCAGCGGGACGGGCTACGACTTCACCAACGTGGCGACGGTGAACGCCACGAACCTCGTTTTCTCGAATCCCGAAGCGGCCACCGGCAACATGACGCTGCTTTCGGGCGCCACGAACCTCACGGCGGACAAGACGGTCACCGGCGCGGCGCATTCGCAGGATTTCAGCGCGACGATGAGCGGCGCGACGCTCTCCGGCACCTTGTCGGGCACGGTGGCGACGACGGCGGGCGCCGTGAACTATACCTTCGGCAGCAAGAAGCTGACCGGCGTGAACCTCACGAACTGGAACGGCACGACAGTGGCCCTGACGGGCTGGACATCGAACCTCGCCGCCAACGCCATCACGGCAGCGGGCTTTACTGCCCCGACGCTTGCCGCGGGCGGGGAGAAAGAGATTCTGACCACGACGACAGCGAGCTTTTTCAACGACAACTATATTACCGGCGCGCTGAAATACGCGGCGGACACGGAAAGCTCCGACACGGTGAACGGCGTCACCCTGACCGGGGCCGAGTCGAGGGGCGTCAAGGCGTCGGCCGACGGCAAGCGCCTCGTCTATGCCCGGAGCGATTTCGCCGTCAGCGACATCACCCTGGGGGAGATGACCTGGGGCACGGCGCGCGACGCCAGCGCCGCGGGTTACGATTTCACCAACGCCACGGTGAACGCCGCCGGCCTCTCCTTCAAGAATCCCGAGACCATCGCGGCGGGCAGCACGACGCTGCTCACGGCGAACGCTACGCTGGCGGATATGGCGGCGCAGGAGAAGAACCTCGCCTATACCTATGCGCCGGTCGCCGGCGTGACGCTGACCGGCACCGTGAACGGCAGCCTGGCCGCCTCGGGCGGCGCCGTGACCTATACCGCCACGGCCAACAAGGCGGATAAGCTGGCCTTCGGCGCCGTGGAATGGAAGGACAGCGGGGCCCTGATCGATCACGCCTCGGCATTGACGAACGTCACCTTCGACGGGGCGGCGGTCGATACCTCGCAAATCAGCTTCACCAACGTCAACCGCCTCGACGCCGGCAAAGCGATGACGCTGGTGTCGTCCTTCGGCAATACCGTGGGCACGATTACCGGCGACACCTACAGGATCGGCACGACGCTCCAGGGCAAGGGCAAGGCGTCGCTCAACGGCACGAACCTCATCTACACGGTGGAGACGGCCAGCGTTGCGCCCACACACACGCCCACACCGAATCCCGATCCGGATCCGGAACCCACGCCATCGCCAACGCCAACGCCGTCACCCAACGGCACCGGCGGCAACGCCAACAACGGCACGGCGAAAAACGGCGGTACCGCCAACAACGGCGCCAACAACAGCGCCAATACCAACAGGAACGCCAACGCCAACAGGAACGCCAATACCAACAACAGCGGCAATCTGTTCAGCGGCGGCAACAGCCATGGCGGCAACGCCAACGGCGCCAACGGCGGCAACGGCGGCGGCAACGGTTCCTCCTCCGGCGGCCGGCCGGCCCTGGAAGCGCAGCCGCAGACCCACAATACCGTCATGGGCGCCGAGGTGAGCATGGCGGCCCTTTCAGCCGGCAACGACTTCGTCGGCGCGGCCACCGAAGGGCTGGCGCTGGCGGCGAACGTCGGCGCCGACGGCGTTTCCTCCTACGCCAACATGGGCGGCGGCTCCCTGCGGCAGGAAACGGGCAGCCATGTGGACGCCCACACCTGGAACGCCATCATCGCTTTGGGACACCAGAACAAGAAACAAAGCGGTACGTTTGAGTACGGCGCTTTCTTCGAGTACGGCCGGGGGAACTATACGACCTACAACGACGAGGGGCAGCGCGGCGACGGCTCGACCCACTACACCGGCGGCGGCCTGCTGGCGAAATGGACGGCGAAGCACGGCTTCTACGTCGAAGGCAGCCTGCGGGCCGGCCGCGTCCACGACGACGCCCGCAGCGTCCTGCGCGACGCCGTCGGCAATCCCTACAGCTACACGACGAACGCCCCCTATATGGGATTCCATCTCGGCGTCGGCAAGGTCATCGAATTCGACGACATCCACAGCCTCGACGTTTACGGCAAATATTACTTCAACCGCCGCCGCGGCGTCAGCTTCGACGCCGGCGGCCACTACGACCTCGACGCCGTGACGAGCCAGATGATCCGCCTCGGCGCCCGGTACACGGTGAAACAGGACAAGTGGAGCCTCTACGGCGGCCTCGCCTACGAGCACGAGCTCGACGGCAAAGCCACCGGCCGGGCCGACGGCTACGCCATCGAAGGCGCCGACACCAGCGGCGGCTCCGTTCGCGGCGAGATCGGCGCGACGATGAAGCCGGGCGAGAACAGCCCCATACTCCTCGACCTGAACCTCTCCGCCTTCGCCGGCAAAAAAAGAGGCTTCACCGGCGGCGTCAGCGTGGTGTTCATGCTGTGAGGCGCTCAAAGCCCTCCGCCGGGAGGGCATGATCGCTATGGGCTGATCTGATAACAAAACCGGCGGTTTTGCCGTACCCGGACACGTCGTCACGGGGGCAAAACCGCCGGAATTGTTATCAGCTTTTTTGTTTTTATGCCGACCAGCTTTCTTCGTCCTCTTCCAGCGACTCGACGTCGGGGCGGGCGCCTTCGGTGATGCAGGCCTCGGTGATCGTCACCCGGCGCGGCTCGGCGGAGCGCGGGATGTCGAACATGACGTCGAGCATCACGTCTTCGATGATGCCCTTGAGGCTGCGGGCGCCGGTCTTGCGTTCGATTGCCTTCTTCGCCACCGCCCGGAGGGCAGCTTCCTCAAACTCCAGCTTGACGTGGTCCATCGCCAGGAGTTTCTGGTACTGGCGGACCGGCGCGTTCACCGGCTCCGTCAGGATGCGCAGCAGCGCGTTCTCGTCCAGCGTCTCCAGCGTGCAGATGATGGGAAGGCGGCCGATGATTTCCGGAATGATGCCGTACTTCATCAAGTCCTCCGGGTTCACCTGGCGGATGAGCTCGTCGTACTTCGCCTTGTCCTTCTCGCCTTCCACTTTGGCGCCGAAGCCGATACTGGCGTCGGATTTCTGGAGCCGCTTGGCGATTATGTCGTCGATGCCCACGAAGGCGCCGCCGACGATGAACAGGATGTTCTGGGTGTTGACCTTGATGGTCGGCGCTTCGGGATGCTTGCGCTGGCCCCGGGCCGTGAACTCCACCTGACTGCCCTCGAGCATCTTGAGCAGCGCCTGCTGGACGCCCTCATGGCCGGGATCGGCGGTAATGGAGTTGTTCTCACCGGACTTGCGGGCAATCTTGTCGAATTCGTCGAGATAGATTATGCCGTGCTCGGTGCGCTCGATGTCCTTGTCAGCGGCGTAGTAGAGATTGCGCACCGCCACCTCGACGTCGGCGCCGACGAAGCCGGCCTCGGTGAGACTGGAGGCGTCGGTGACGGCGAAGGGAATTTCGAGCATCGTGGAGAGATGCGACAAAAGCGCCGTCTTGCCGCAGCCCGAGGGGCCCATCATGATGACGTTGGACTTCTCGATCTCCGTCTCTCCCGGCTGGAGTTCGTAGCCGTACTTCATTCGCTTGTAATGGTTGTAGACCGCCACCGACAGGACCTTCTTCGCCCGGTCCTGCTCGATGATGTACTGGTCGAGGTATTCCTTGATGACATGGGGCTTGTTCTTCTCCAGGGCGGCGTCCAGCGAGGCAGCGAAATTCTTCTTGTGCTTCTTCTCGACGCTCTCGTCGTGCTCCTCCAGAAAACGGTAAATATCCTTGATGCAGTTCTTGCAGATCGCGAAGCCCGACTGGGGATCGAGGATCGGCAGGTCGTACTGGTCGCGAATGGTGATGAGCCGCTTGCAGAAGCTGCAAACGTGCTGGACCGGCGTGTTTTTTGCCATATCGTTCCTTCCTTTTCTTCATGAAGTCCTGCAACAGTACTATTATAATACAAAATCCGGGAAACCGCCAGTAGCGGATAAAACGTCAAAGGGACGCCGGTTCATGCCGGATCGCCTTGCGCGTCGCTCCTGTCCACGGCGTCAAAGGTAGCGGTGATTTCCGGCGGCGGCTCCCGATCGAGCTTGCTCACAACGCAGATGGCGATTCCCGACAGGATAAAGCCGGGGATGATCTCATACAGGCCGAAGAGAGCAAGCTGCTTCCAGATCAGCACCGTGAGACCGCCGACGATGATACCGGCAAGGATGCCGTTCCGCGTAGCCCGCCGCCAGAACAGCGACGCCAGGATTGCCGGGCCGAAAGCGGCGCCAAAGCCCGCCCAGGCGTAGGCGACAATGTCGAGTATGAAGCTGTCCGGGTTCAGCGCCAGGACGATAGCGATGGCCGAGATCACGAAGGTGGAGATGCGTCCCACCCAGACCAGCTCGTTTTCGCTGGCGTTTTTCCGCATCATGGTATGATAGATATCCTGGGCGAAAGCGGAGGAAGCCACCAAAAGCTGGGAGGACACGGTGCTCATGATGGCGGCGAGGACCGCGGACAGGATGATGCCGGCAAAAAACGGCGAAAACAGCTTGTTTGTCATGACGAGGAAGACGGTCTCCGCCTCCGCGCCCGCCAGCGCGCCGCTGAGGAAAGGCCGTCCCACCATGCCGACGAGTACGGCGGCAGCCAGGGAAACGACGACCCAGATCATGGCAATCCGCATGGCGTTCCGAATGGCGCCGGCCGAATGGATGGCCATGAAACGGACGAGGATATGCGGCTGGCCGAAATAGCCGAGGCCCCAGCCCATCAGGGAAACAAGCTCCACCAGCGTCATGGCGGAGCCGTCGGGCTTCGTCAGCGGCTCAAAGAAGGTTGGGCCAGCGGCGCTGATGGCGGCCTGGGTTTCGGAGATGCCTCCCAAAGCGAAGGCCGCCATGGTGGGCACCAGGAAGATGGCGCCGAACATCATCAACCCCTGGATGAAATCCGTCCAGACCACGGCCAGGAATCCGCCCACGCTGGTGTAAAAGACGACCACCGACGCGCCCAAAAGGACCGCCCAAAGGTAAGGAAGGCCAAAGACCGTCTCGAAGAGCTTGCCCCCGGCCACGAAACTCGACGACGTGTAGATGATGAAGAAAATCAGGATGAACACGGCGGGGATGATTCGCAGCAGGTTGCTCTTGTCCTGGTAGCGGTTCTGCAGGAAATCCGGCAGCGTCAGCGAATTGTCCGCCATCTCCGTATAGCGGCGGAGCCGCGACGCGACGAAATGCCAGTTTGCCCAGGTGCCGATGCAAAGGCCCAGCGCGATCCACCCCGCGTTCAGCCCGGCGATATAGGCGTATCCCGGCAGTCCCATCAGCATCCACCCGCTCATGTCAGAGGCTTCGGCGCTCATGGAAATAACCCAAGCGCCGAGCCGGCGGCTTCCCAGGATGTAGTCGGCCATATTGAAGGTGCGCCGGTAATTGTAGATGCCGATGCCCATCATGATTGTCAGGTAAAGAATGAAGGCCGCGATGATGTAAGCGTTCTCTGTCAAGAGACTTCCTCCCTCCAACGATTTGCCTTTCTATTATACTGGAGCGGCGCCGTAAATGCAAATCGGCGGTGGAGCCCGGAACGGCTTCACGGGACACCGCCGTCAATCATCAGGCCGGAGACCGAGGCGCCGGCCGCGCGGACCTCGTCCACCGCCCACCCAACGCGGCGCATAGCCATGGCATTGTGATCGAGATGGCCGACGACGCGAACCAGTATGGCGACAAAGCCGTTCCGGTCAAGGCGCCCGCTTTGGGCATAGGCCGCGAGCAGCGCCGTCTCAACGAGTTTCCCGGTGACGAGGAAGATTTCGACGTTCCGGGTGAAGGGCCCTTGAAATGCGAAGGGATAGAGCCGCAGGAAGAATTCGTTGACGAGATAGTTTTCCAACAGGGGCGCGAAATCCTGCCGGACGTCCCGGCAGAAGCCCGGATAAAACGCCGCGCAGGCCGCCGCTATTCCGTCAACCTTTTCCGGGGAAAAGGAATGTTCGTAAATCTCTCCCATGAGCCGGACGCGCCAGCGCAGGGATTCGGTGAGGTCAAAAGACGACCGCGACGCGTCCCGAAGCGTCTCGATGAATCCCGGCGAACCGGCGTCCCGGCAGAGGGCGGCCAGCCGCTCTGCCGCCGGGGTCTGACGGGCGGCTTCGTCCGCCCGCGCCGCCAGAACGGAAAGCGCCGCCAAGCGGAAATCCAGCGGATAGCGGCGGTCCTGCAGCAGGGCGATGCCGGCCCGTTGCAGGGAAAACACGGCGCTCTTCAAGGCCAGGACCGCGGGAACGGGCCGGAGCAACGGCCGTCCTTCCGGCAGCGGCCGCCGTAGCCGATGAAAACGCAGCGGTGCCTCGCCCAGGACGAGTTCCGCCGCTACGGGACAGGAAATCGTCAGCGCACATTCAATGAAGCGGGGAAAGCGGTACAGCACCCGGGGATATTGCCAGCAAATACCGGGCAGATACGCCTCGCCATAGTCCCGCTGGAGTTGGCAAAGGCCATCGTCCCGCAGGAAGGGACAACGGCCGTCGCTTCGGTTGGCAAAAGCCGGAGCGCCGGTCTCCGTGCCTGGACGGATGGCGTTCAGGATGGACGCCCGCGCGGCCGTATCCGGCATGGATTGGTAACGCGCCCGGGCCCGGTCATCCACCGGGATCTGCCAGTCCCGGCAGCATTGGCTGCCGCAGGCCGTCCCGTCACAGCGAAAGCGCGCAACGTATTCCGGTTCCCAAAAGACACGGGTGGTCATTTCCAAGTGACTTCCCCTCCCCTGCCGTTTTCCGGCGAAATCCGTCGAACGCAAAAATCAGCGCCGGTCACGGCGTCATCCGGTTCATGGCTGACGGCGTACCGGCGCAGCTTTCAGGAATGGTATCGCTAGGGTGCCCCCTTGGCGACGACCCGGTTGCGGCCCGTCTGCTTGGCGGTGTAGAGGGCTTCATCCACGCGCCGGAAGACGCTTTCGTTGGCGTCGCCGTCGTGCCAGGAGGCAACGCCCACGCTGCAGGTCACCGGCTCCGGCTTGTCCGGGCAGATGGACGAAGCGGCCACAGCCTGCCGCAGGGACTCGCCCAGCGCCGTCGAAGTGTCGAGATCGAGACCCCGGCAGAGCACCATGAATTCCTCGCCGCCCCAGCGGTATAACGTCTGGTGATGGTCCAGATGCCGGCGGATCGTCTCGGCGAAGTTGATCAACGTGCGGTCGCCGATATCATGCCCATAGGTATCGTTGATTTTCTTGAAGAAATCAATATCGAGCATCAGGAGCGACAGGGGGATTCCCGCCGCCCGGGAAGCGGCCACCGCCTGCACCACCGTCTCATCGAACTTGCGGCGGTTGAAGCACTTCGTCAGCGGATCAATCTCCGAGAGCTCGATGGCGCTGGCCACTTCCAGCTCCAGGCTGTTCGCCAGGGTGATGAGCTTGCGCTCGCGCAGGAACTGGTCCCGGAGAATCAGCATCACGAAGACGGCGAAGGCCAGGATGCCGTAAGCGGTCAGGGAAGTAATCGACGAAATCCAGTCAAAGGTCCGGGAAGAAGCGTCCACCAGTGCCAGAACCGGAATGACGACCGCCGGCACCAGGAGCGCCCGACAATAGAGGTCGCCTGCCCGACCCTCCTGAAAGAGCCACCAGATGACGAAAAGCTGCGTTACGATCATATAGAGGAACAGCACCGGCAAGAGTTTCGAGAGGCCGCTTTGCGAGGCTATCTCCGCCACCAGGGACACCGCCAGCAGGCCGATATAGCCATATCGAATGTGCCGGGCCCAGACGGCTTTCTGGCCGCTCAGGAGGTGCTCGACGATCCGGGTGCCGATGGCCGGGATGATATAGATGAGTTCCTGTGCGAAGCACCACCAGAAAGCGGGCCGGTCCCAGATGAATACGGTCATGTTGCTGACGCAGAAAATCCAGAGGCCAAAGGCCGCCAGGAACGCGATGATATGGTGATACAGCATCCGGCTGGCCTGCTCCTGCTGGTTCAGGCAGAAAACCACCATGATGACCAGCAGCAGACCGACGATCGGCAGGTTGACCAGGAACGACAAATCGTTGCCGATGAGATTCTGGAACTGGCGGTCCGCCGTGTCGATGGAGAACTGGGAAAGACGCCCCAGGGACTCCGGGGAATCCGAGAACATCTGGAACGTCAGGACATGGCTGCGGGCCCGGTCGGGCAGGGCGATGAAATGCCACCGCCAGCCGTAGCCGATGTCCTTATGGGCCAGCGTGCCGTACTGGTAGATGATCCGGTCGTCCATCCAGACCCGGAAGGACTGGTTGGTCGTCACGAAGAACAGCGTGTTCTCTTCCGGGTTACTGGCAGGAATCCTGGCCGACAGCCAGACGTGGTGCGATTGGCCGGAAAGCGGCGGCTGGCGTGGGAAGTCGAAATCCTTCCACTCCGATTGCCACTCCGAATCCTCGTTGATGGCGGAGTAAAGCCAGGGAAAATCCCCGAAAGCGGTGCGCGGGGAGTCGCCCTCCCGATACTTCCAGAACTGGCAATGAATCGCCGCCAGCGCGCCGCCGGAAACCGCCCAGAGGAATACGAGCGTCAGGATGGATATGAAAATGCCGCGAGTCGCTTTCATAGAGCCCGCCTGCCCTTCATCGTGGAAACTACCGGAACCTTCCGCCGCCCGTCAAGGAAAAAGCAACCTTCCGGCGGCCGAAGCCATAACCTTTTACAATCATTATACAATCTTTTACTGTTGCGTCAAGAGATAACGGCGCCCCTTGCCGGCGGCCGACCCTCTCCTGCCGCCGCGCCGGTCAGCGTTGCCGCCATTTCGCCAGCGTATGGAACAGCTTCACCGGGTCGATGGGCTTAGCGATGTGGTCGTTCATGCCCACGTCATGGCAGCGCTTGATGTCTTCGGCGTAAGCGTCGGCCGTCATGGCGATGATCGGCACCGCAACGGCGTCGGGACGATCGAGGGCGCGAATCTGCCGGGCCGCCTCGTAGCCGTCCATGACCGGCATCCGGATATCCATGATGACGACATCGAACG
>JAEEGL012370567.1_pt1 | contig 23831 bp, 22 predicted proteins | sample 9134231 | NCBI WGS metagenome assembly JAEEGL01 (sample SAMN16246548, study PRJNA631951) | gut metagenome | biome: gut microbiome; feature: rumen; material: fiber-attached | host: Bos | place: Iran: Karaj | collected 2018-10 | reverse complement strand
TCTTATACCTGGCATCAGTTTCTGCCATGGCGCTATTGTAACCTGAAGTCATAGAAACAGCGCCATATATAGGAATAAGCTCTGTCTCATATCCATCGGGAACTATAAGCTTATCTATATATAGCTTGCATTCATCGAATTGTATCTTATTATTGGTGCAGATTATGAAAGCGATTTTTCTATTGCTTGCCATATGCGTTACCAGTCATCAAACATGTTTTACTCTTATCATTAATCTCTAAATATGAAAACTCAGCTTATCAGGTTCTTTTTCAATATAACGTTCACACATATCTTTGTATGCCAAAAGTAGATCATCAAATTCTTCACCTTTATAGTGGTCTTCATAACAATTAGCAATGATCAAGGTTGCTTCTCTTATCCAATGAAATTGTGAAACATGCAATTTATCAGGACTATCCAGATACTTTTTATTGTTCCATGCATTCTTGATCGTAAGTGCCATAGATACAGATCCCTTAACTATTGTCCTAAAATCCTTTTGATCATTTTCATCGTGCAATCTAAAAAAGCTAAGCGGCTCGTTAATATATATCATGTCCCCTTTTTCAAGTAATCGTAGCCACAATGGATAATCAAGAATCAGATATTTTTCATCTCCTACCCAGCCTTTAAAAAAGCCGTCAGTATATTCTCTATTAAACAAAACTGTTGTCGGCTCTCCTATCCAATTCTTTCCAGTAAGCAAAAAATGTAAACCGGCTTCATATCCCTTTACATGTAAAAGCTTATCTGTAAATGGAGAAGCATTAAAATCTTTATCTTCCAGAAAATTCCCATCCTTATCAATAAGCTTTCTATATGATGTTACTAAAGAAATATCAGGATTACTCAAAAACTGAGCTGCCATATATTCAATCTTATTTGGAGCAAAAAGATCATCATCCATCAGGAAATTGATATATTGCGCATCATCTGACATATTGTCCCAACATTTCTGCCAGTTATCCCACATAGGAAGATCAGGAGTATGAAAATATTTGATATTTTTATAGGTCTTTTTAAATTCTTCTACAAGCTTCTGCGTCTCATCTCCACTACTATTATCGGAAATAATGATTTCAATATTGTCATAGGTCTGATTTACAGCACTGGCAAGTGCAAGAGCAAAATAATGAGGTCTTTCGTGAGTAGGTATAAGTATAGATACTAACGGCTTATTCTCCAAATCCATATTCAATCGCCTTCTTCTCAAATTCTTCAAAAGTCATCAGTCTCAAATCTCTGTCAGAAAAGACACCTTTTCTCGTATCTATCGGCCATGTAATTCCAATAGTCTTGTCATTGTACAATATCCCCGTATCTGTCTCTATATCATAGTCCCCGTCGCATTGATACAGCATTGTGGTATCATCTGCTAATGCCACAAAACCATGTGCAAATCCTTTGGGGACATATACTGCATTTCGGCCATCACTCCTTAAATCTATACTTATCCATTTTTTATAAGTTGGACTGTTTCTTCTAAGATCAACAATCACATCCCAAGCCTTACCTTTTAGTACACATACAAGTTTAGCCTGCGGATTTCTCAGCTGAAAATGAAGCCCACGTATAACATTCTGAACCGACACAGAAACAAACGTTTCGTTAATATTAAAATCTATTCCACATTCGTTATATATTACTTTGTCAAAACTTTTTATAAAACTCCCTCTATTATCTTGGAAAAAAAAGTTTGTAATCGCATATGCCCCAGGAAGTTCCAATTCAGAAAAATCAAGTTTGCTCATATATATTCTCCTTGATATATCTAACCGTTGCTTCAATTCCTTCTTTGAAAGAAATATTTGAGTCAAAATCAAATTCATTTTCCAATGCACAAACATCAAATTCAGAATATGAAAGAGTTGTAATAGGATCCGGAAGTTCACCAAATCCAAGTAGTATATCAGGATTTATCACATCTTTTATCAGTTGTAGATATTCTTTTAACTTTCGAGGATTAGTACCGATGTAGTATGATCTGTTATTAGTTCCTTTCTCACCAATAATAGTAAAAGCCCTGGCCGCATCGTCTATGTATATAAAATCATATAATTGCTCTCCGCTTGAAAACTTACAGTGCTCGCCTTTTAGAAGTTTTCTTATAGTTGTATTAACAAGCCTTGGACTTTTTTCCCCTGGCCCATAGATATTAGATATAATGCCGCATATATACTCTACTCCCAGGTCATTTGATATAGCGCGGGCCATGTTATCAGCAGCAAGCTTAGCACTTGAATATACTGTATTTGCAGATAACTTACCTTCATTTTTGACAGCGTTTTGAATCTCATATTCCATAATGCTACCGGCAAAAATAAAACGTTTACATCCTATTTCGCTACACGCTTTTACCACGTCACAAGTATACTTTACGCAGTCAGTCTGAACACGATAATTACTTCTAAGAGATCCTGAACTTCCTGTCCATGCGAAATGGTACGTATAATCTACATCTCTGTCAGCGATTACATGATGTAGATTCTTGATATCTGACAAATCACAATAAACCATTCTAATATCAGGAATTCCTGCCAATCTTGATATATCAGACGCTTGGTTCCTAATAACAGCTATGACTTCATAGTTTTTTAAAGCAAGCTGTTTACAAACAGCTGCTCCTACAAATCCATTTGCCCCAGTAACAAGAGCTTTCTTCATAGCTAATCCTCCCATATCTTCCACGGAGCATTGCCATCATTCCATAACTGCTCAATCTGGTTCTTTTCTCTAAGTGTATCCATGCATTGCCAATAACCTGTATTATGGTTCAAAATTCCACTTCACTTATAGTATACTCAAGACAATGCATATTTCATTGTGAATGTAAAAATGCTAATCATCCTTTGTTTATGTAGACAAATACTTAACATTCATAGATACTCAACTTTTCTATTAGCCTTTACAGCCGGTTGCAAGTACCTTATATCCGGAATACCCATGGCAAAACAGATCAATGCCTCTTCATTATTTTTTACCCCAAGCATTTCTTTGATATCATCAACATTGTTAATAGCTTCCTTCATATCTCCCCTATATCCTGTTCCAACTCTCAAGGCCGCTGCCTCAAGCTGCATCCTTTCAGCCGCAATAGCAGCATCTACCAGGCTTGACTTATTACCAATAAAAACAACCAGATACTCTGCATTCCATAACACTTCTTCTCGTTTTGCATCCAGTCTCATGGTTGATGAATATAAAGGATTTATACTTCCAGTCTTGGAAACTTTCTCAACCAGATAATCAAGTGCCTCATTATATATTTCTACGAGCTTTTCTTTTACAAATATAATCCTGGCAGACTTTCGGTTTCTATCCGTAGGAGCACTCTGCCCGGCCAATATTATTCTCTGGAGTACATCTTCTGATATCTTTCCACCCTTAATATACTTTCTGATAGTTCTCTTATTAGACATGATATTGAGAAAGTCATCTTTTTCATAAACTGCATCTAACAGTTTTCCCCCACTTATTGCTCTTTGTGGGCAGATGGCATTGCAATGGCCGCATTCAAGGCATCTTCCGCGTTCCTTAAATGCAGCTTTCTTTTTTCCATCTTCTGTATCTACAAGAACTATATAGCCGTTTATGCAATCCTCAACGCACTTACCGCATCCTATGCACTTATCAGTATCAATCTCTCTGTTCATTGCATCTTCACCATTTGAGATCTAAGAGCATCAACAATTTCAATCTCCATTATTGGCTTAGGATCATCATTTTTGTATGCCGTGCATACTCCCTTTGCTATGCCTCGTCTAAAAGAATTAAGTTTTGCTTCTATCCTTATTCTGTCTCCCGGCCCCGCACTCTGTGTCATATGTATTGGACCTATAGATGAAATAACCGGAATTTCAAATTCAATCCCATTTTCACCATTTTGGGGTCTTAAAAAAGTAGCAGAAAATGTCTGTGTCATACTTTCAAGAAGTAGTGTAAGAGGTAGAATCGGGTTACCTGGATAATGGCACTTAAAAAACCATTCATCCTCTTTTAAAATGATCTCAGAATTTGCCACCCCATCGCCTACTTCGAGAGAATCAAGTATCATCAGCGGATATCTGTTAGGTATCAAACCACTTATATCTTCTCCGTATTTCTTCACTCAAAGCCTCCTTTAAAACCACTTAAAGGCCTATCTTTCTGACGATCAGATCTAATTTGTCATATATACCATTTTCATCAAGATGATGGTCTTTTAAAAGCGTTTCATGAAGAGCCCCATGAGGATACTCATCATCAAAACCCAATTTAAATATCGGTACACTTTTACTTATTTCAGAGCAAGCCTCTGCTACAGAGCCTCCAAGTCCGCCTACGATACTATGCTCTTCCACAGTCAAGATAGCCTGGGTGGTTTTCTGCAACTTTATTAGAAGCTCAATATCTACAGGTTTTACTGTATGGAAATCGTATACAGCAACCGATATGCCTTTATCTTCAGCATACTTTCTTGCTGCATTTATTGCATGGTGAACAACAGGGCCGTTTGCAAGAATTGTTATCTCGCCTGACTCAATTATAGGAACAGCCTTACCTATCTCAAATTCATAATCATCTTCATATACGATAGGGATACCTGTTTTATCCATAAGTCTTATGTATACAGAGTCTTTATAGCTGATTGCTGCCTCTACTATTTTTACGACCTCTGTACAGTCAGCAGGTGTTACAACTGCCACATTTGGAATTGATCTCATTATTGAAACATCTTCTATTGTGCAGTGTGTAAATCCAAGTTCCCCATATGCAACACCACCTGCAAGACCTGCCATAATAACTTTTTGGTGCATATATCCCTGATTTACACGTATCTGTTCAAGACAGCGCATGGACTGAAATGGCGCAAAAGTAGACGTAAAAACCGTATACCCTTCGCTAGACAATCCTGTAGCAATCCCCATCATATTCTGCTCGGCAATTCCAACATTTATAACCTGATCAGAAAGTTCCCGTTCCATCGTACCAAGCCCTGCAGAATTGGTAACATCAGCGATCACCGCTATTATATTGGCGTTTTCTTTTGCAAATTCTGTAACTGCACTTCCAAAAGTCGGTCTCTGACCTACGATCGACCATCTTTTTGCATTCTTTTTGTTATATTCCATTTTTTAGTCTCCAAATCCAAGTTCCGATAATCCCTGATCATATGCCTTTTGAGTTACCACTGCGTGATGCCAGGAATTATCATTTTCTGAAAATGAAAAACCTTTACCTTTAACCGTATTTAAGATAACAGCAAGAGGTTTAGCTGAACTATTATCTGGATCAAGAGCAGTGCATAAAGCCTTGATATCATGTCCATCAATTTCTCTTGTCTCCCAGCCAAATGCTGATAATTTATCTTTCATACTTAGAAGCGGCATTACATCCTCTGTTGCTCCACTTAGCTGAAATTTATTACAATCAATAATCGCAATAAGATTATTCAATTTAAATTTTGGAGCAGACATGAACCCTTCCCAAACAGAACCTTCGTTACATTCACCATCACCCAAAACTACATACACATGATTGTTTAAATTTTTTCTTCTACAGGCAATTGCAACACCTATACCAATTGAAAGCCCCATTCCAAGCGATCCATTAGTAAATTCAATTCCAATACTCCTATTTTGTACAGGATGTCCCAATAGATCACTATAATCATCTTCGAAGGTATCTTTAAGTGACTCATCCATAAGTCCTGCCTCGATAAGTGCCGAATAAAGCCCAAGTGATGAATGCCCTTTACTCAGAATACATCTGTCTCTTTCTTCAGATTCCATTCCAATATCTTTAGTATTCATCACACCAAAATAGAGCACTGCCATAACATCAGTAATAGACAATGCTCCGCCCATATGCGCTGCATGCCCACCAGCATGTCTGCCCATATCAAGTATCAGTTTTCTCATATTTCTGGCATAATTCTCAATTTCAGAATAATTGAAGTTCATCATTCTCCTCCAGGAATAAACTCACGCATTATATCCGGAAGTGCAATCTTAAGATCCGCTGATAACGCATACTCTCCATTGACCTTAGCTTCAACATGCCCCGATGCAACGCCTCTCCTAAAGCTCTTCAAAAATCCTTCAATTATCATTGTATCCCCCGGAATAACCTTCTTCCTCATCCTGAGATTATCAACATTAAGAAAAGCTGTCTTCTTTCCTTTGTGCTCAGGAATCGTCAAAAAGGTCATAATAAATGTCTGAGCCAAAATCTCCATCTGAATGAATCCCGGTACATTTGGTTCATCTTCAAAGTGAGCGGGAAAGAACCATTCATCATATGTAAAGTTCTTTTTGGCTCTCACATATTCTCCCGGTCTTACCTCTTCTACAACATCCAGAAAAAATAAGGGATATCTGTTTTGTTGATATTGTTGTATTTCATATGCCCCAATGTTATATATGGGTTCATACTTATTCTCCATATGCAATATCCTCCATTAGATCTCAACATCATACTTTTTGAGTATTTCTATCCCTTTGACAAAAGAACTAAATTCAACAATATCATCCGTTTCAAATTGAATATCGAAAGCATCCTCAATAGCTGCTATAAGTCCCATATGTCCTACCGAATCCCATGCTGGAATACTCTGATATTCAAGGCTCTCAACCTGGTCACTTTTAACATCCAGACTCTCTGTAAAAGCTTCAATATACTTCTCTTTGTTTGTCATGATGATACCTCCTACTGTTTTTAATCAATCCTCTTCCCAAAAAGGATTTTCGGTTAAATAGTATCTGTCTTTGCATTTGTTATAATCAATTTCTTCTATAGGAACTCCCAAGTACTTAAAAATCTCAAACAGATATTTACCATAGTGATCAAATAATATAGCAGCATGATGAGGATAATTTTTTTCTATAAGCACATGTCTGTAAAACCTGCTCATCTCTTTTATTGCAAATATACCAATGCTTCCGTATGATTTTGTAGCTATAGGTAATATTTCTCCCTGAGCAATATAAGCCTTTAGCTTTGTATCGGATGAACTTTGCAAACGATAAACAGTTGTTCGTCCGGGTTTAAGATCGCCTTCAATTGTTCCTTTTGTTACTTCCTCGGGCAATGTTCTTGCCATTATTCTCTGGTTGCACAGTTTACAACTTGAAAGTTTGCAGGAGGATGTGTTTCCGCAGTGAAATCCCATGAAAAGATCGCCTTTTTTATAAGGACCTTTCAGGAATGATTTACCCTCTATATTCTCAGAATACATATCACTTGGAATAGTATTATTAATATCAAGGATAGTTACTGCATCTAAAGATACACAGGTTCCGATATATTCAGATAAAGCGCCATAAATATCGACTTCACACGAAACAGGATATCCCGCCGCTGTCAATCTGCTGTTAACATAACAGGGCACAAATCCAAACTGTGTTTGAAAAGCAGGCCAACATTTCCCTGCTATAGCAACATATTTCCTTTGTCCCTTATGATTTCTGATCCAATCTTTAAGTGTCAGTTCATATTGCGCAAGTTTTGGAAGTATTTCAGGAAAAGCAATCCCTTCTCCCAACTCTTTTTGCATATCTTCTACTGTTTCAGCTATTCTTGGATCATCCATATGCTTATTAAATGATTCAAAAAGATCCAGTTCAGAATTTTCCTCTATTTCAACATGTAGATCGTATAACGACTGAATCGGCGCATTACATGCAAGAAAATTGCTGGGTCTTGGTCCAAAGGATATGATTTTAAGATTGCTAAGCCCTATAAGAGTTCGAGCAATAGGAACAAAATCATGTATCATATCCGCGCACTCAGATGCATCTCCAACAGGATTCTCCGGGATGTATGCCTTTGTTCGTCTTAGTTTTAATGCATAACTTGCATTTAATAACCCGCAATATGCATCTCCTCTTCCATCAAAGAGGTCTTCCTGAGTCTCTTCGGCAGCAGCACAGAACATTACAGGTCCATTAAAACAATCCGCAAGCATCGTTTCAGATATTTCAGGTCCAAAATTACCCAGGTAAACGCACAGAGCATTGCATCCTTCTTTTTCAATGTTCTTTAAAGCCCTTGTCATATGAATCTCGCTCTCTACAATGCATATGGGGCACTCATAAATATCATCGCTTCCATATTTTTTTTCATATTCTTTTACCAGGGCTGAGCGTCTGTTTACAGATAATTCTTCAGGAAAACAATTCCTGCTCACTGCTACAATACCAATTTTTATATCGGGTACATTATTCATAAATATCCCCCTTATTAGCCATTCTTTTGTTTGGTCTGTCCTGATCTCCATCGGCTTTAAATAAAACAATATCAGTTCTTGACTGGAAATAGTTCTTTATATTTTCCTTTACATAAGGCTCAAAATAATTAGGGATTATGGTATCTCCATCAGGATCTAAAATTTCAAATCCTGCATCTTCCAAATGGTAACCAGATAGATCAGATACCATTAGATCTATATATTCATAGCCTTCTTTGGCCATAAGATCATGTAATGCCTTTCCAAGATTCTTTAATAGATTAAGGTTTCCTCTATAATCTACAAGTCTTAAAATTTTTCTTCCTTCATGACTTATCTCTCTGCCAAAAAGAACTCCTGTAGCTATTTCTGCCTCATCCTTAATGATCCACTTTCTATAATGATAAACCGGATGAATAAAATATCTTTTTTTGATAAACTCCGGAGATTTATACACCATTCTTTCGTTCTTTTCATTTAGATCATAGAATGCCGTAAGATTATCAAAGTCCTTCACTTCGAATAAGCGATAACCTGTTGCGATATAGTCACCAGCCGTGCATTTTGCTCCCGGTGCTGCAATTTTATAATCTTTCATATTCGGATTCAGCATGTAGTACTGCTGCATTATTCCCGTCACATGCCTAAATACTTTTATGTATAGCGGTAGAATTGTACTTGGATTAGTACCACTTGCAAAATGTTCCTTTTCGCCAATAATCGCCATCTGCCTTTTCATTAGTTCTAGTCCAGACATTGGCAATATATCCTTTGTTACAATCTGCGTCATTGCAGGGGATATGCTCTCATTAGATTTGTCATATGCCACAAATCCTACGATTCCGATGAGCTCTCCGGATTTTCTTTCCATCAAAACAAAGTTAATATTCTCGTCATCTCCATATTCCTGTCTTCCATACTGCCAGATAAACAATTCCCTGTCAGAAGCAAAAATGTGATCAGGATTCCATTCATCATGGATAAATTTCATAATTCTGGGGATATCATTTTTATTTGCAAGCCTGAAAGAATACTTCTCATCATATTTATTCATATAGGCTCCCATTGTGAGAACTCGTACACAATTCACTTAAACGTTACGATCCTTGTCAAAACAGCCGGCAGATTACATCCGTCCCAGATAAGATCAAAATCCATTGTCTTTCCAACAGGAACAACACGATCAATTCCCCTGATGCCTTTCTCCAATAACTTGATTATCAAATCTTTATTTCCAATGTATGAAACAGTCTGACATTTATTGTCGTTGCACAACTTCTCTATTTCAGATATATTTCCGCATTCATATTCGAAAAAAAGTCCGCTATTATCAAAATAATTCATTAATTCTTCAGTTATCTTCGGAACCTCAACTCGAACTATCAGATTATCAGTATGTTCCACAATCCTTACATCTTTGGTAATAGCTGCGTATTCCAATACCTTTGTAAGCTTATTGACCGCCTGAATTGACTGGAAATGATACTTATTTTTGACTATTTTATATTCTTCGCTCCAAAAAATATTTTTTGCATCCTTAACTTTGCTACCAGTCCATACAACAATTCTTGGACTTGTACAGGCATTTTGATCCGTCAGATACGTATCATTATAAAAATCTTCAGCAACTTTCTTTTTATCTTCAATTTCCATATAATGATCAGAATCTATTACTGCTATCGAAAATCTGTCAGCAAAGCATATTTCACTTGATCTGGGAGGAAGCGGTGATTTCCTAATCTCAGATATAGTCTGATTTCCTCCCCACACAATTCTCACATCGGCTACATTACTGAAGATACTATTTATTTCTTCGTTTCTTTCATAACGTACACAGATGATATATGGCTTAAGGCTTTCATAGCTTTCTAAAGCTCTATTGTAAGCTGCCGTTATTATTTCAATCTGTTCAAAATCTTTTGAAGGTACCCTCACAATATTGCTATTACCCATAATAAGTGAAGCTGTAAGTGAATATGCAAAGTTGACAGCAACATTGGATGGCGCAATATGGAAAACATTTCCTCTTCCGAACCTTACATATTCTCTGGAGTTAAATCTCTCCTTTAAGCTATTCAATGACGCTTTTCGTATCCAGTAAGCATATGTGATAACATCTGAATATGTTCTGGCTTTTCTGTCAGCCATAAGCTCTTTTGATACATCCATAAGAAAATCCGTTACATTATCATCAAATGGCTTTAATGCAGGAACAAGACTTATGTTTGATGCAAGTTTTGCATTCCCAACAAGATATGTTATCCCTTTTTCAAGATCAAAACTTTGAGGCATATGTATCACTGCACCCCCTTAATTCTGCATCTTTGATTCTTCCAATTATCTTGAAATATTTGCCTTTCCGTCCGCAAGGGCAATCATCTTCTCCAAGTATCATCCCCTCGTCCTCTGTCAAAAGTGAATGCCCCGGATATGATTCAGGAATCGCTGATACAACCTGAATAATTCCCTTCTCACCAATATCAGCTTCAGTAAAATCAAATGGCCTTCGAATGATCACATCTGAGAAAATACTGGCATGAAGGTGTCCGCATTCACATTCCATATAAATGCAACCGGTCTGCTCAACCATTCCATAATAATCATAAATATGCTTTATACCGCATACTTCCTCAAGTTTCTTATGGAAATCCGCTTCAGAAACAGCCTCAGATATTAGTTTTTTCCAGCCTCCGCCATGTATAAGTATCCCTTCTGACAGATCAAACGATACGCCCTCAGCTTTGAGTCTCAATAGCTCCTTATAAAAATGCTGCCATATCATAAACGTAAAACCAAAAAGTAAAATCTTTTGTCCTTTATACTTCTCCAGAAATTCCTTAACGCCCTCTACATTAAGTTCCATATTATCATCAAGTGCATATATCTTTTTGGTCCCAAATATTGAAAAACCAAGTATTCCTGCTCCTCTTGCCGAAAACATTTCTCTATCTTTTATTACATTAGGTGAATCGATAATTATCATGGGCATTCGCTCTGAGCCAGTAAATTCCGAGACAATCTTCACCATCGTCTTTTGCTGATTAGAAGATGTAATCTTATCAAGATAGATCTTACTTACCGCCTGCCCTGTTGTACCTGATGAAGTCATAACTTTTACAATTTCTTCATCAGAAACAGATTTGAGGCTTAGTTCTTTAAACAGCCGAACAGGAATAAAAGGAATATCAGAATATGACTGTACATTTTCTACTTTAAAGCCAATGGCATCCATCATATTCCTATATTCTTGGCATCTTTCCATGTGTATTTTAGTCAAATGCGCAAGTCTTTTTGTAAGCATTCTTCTTTTTTCTGTTCTGTCCAAAGAAAACGGTCTTATCTTGATAATATCTTCATAAGTCATAACATCAGCCCTTTAAATAGCTTGTCAACTTATCATTAATGATACTCGCCATCTCTTCATACAAAGCATTAATAAAGAAATGATCATCTCCCATTTCATAGTATTCAAATTCGCCTGATATAAGCTGTTCCCATTTTTGTACATCATATATAGCAGTATCTTTTTCACAGTAAAAGAAAGTTGCATTACATTCTATTTTCTTGAAGTCATCTTTAAATCTGTATTCAAAAAAGTGCTTATAATCCGATATCATAGGTTTTAGATAAATATCTGCAAAACGCTTATTTTTAAGGAGTTTTTCATTAAGCCCTCCTAACTCTTTAGCTCTTTGTAATACAATTTCATCTGACGGATTTTTCTCTTGCCTTAATTCAAGTGCCCTTGTCTGTGGGGCTACCTCCGCAGCAACAAAAAAGTGTTTGAGTTCTCCAGAAAGTTCTCTTCTTACAAGCATCTCATATCCAAGGAGTGTTCCCATGCTATATCCAAAGACGGCATAAGGTATGCTTTCAATCCGTCTTTTTTTACAGTAGGAAATTGCATCTCCCAGCAAATCTGAAAGACTTTCACATAGCGGTTCTTTGGCCCGTATTCCTCTTCCCGGATACTCTACAGGAATAACATCTATTCTTTTATCAATAAGATCTGTAAGCCGCCTAAACGATGCTATACTCCCACCGGCATATGGTAATATAAATAGTTGTAAATACTTATCATTCATAGTATTTTGTCAACTCTTTATAAAGAGTTTTTCCTGAATCATTTTTAGGAATCTCATCTATTACGTGAGACGTAAATGCTGCAGGATTAAGCTTTGTTTTAGCAATAACAAATTCCTTGACCTTTTCAGAGTACTTTGCATCTGTAACAAAAATATGAAGATGATCATCAACTCCTGCACTGGCTGCCTCAATACCAAATTCTGATTTTATAAGCCTATCCACTTCATCAAGGTTGACCCTGTTTCCGTATATCTTTAAAAATCTCTGTTTTCTTCCAACAATATAGTAATACCCCTCTTCATCAAATTGAGCCATATCTCCGGTTTCTAGAACTCCGTTTCTCTCATCACCTTTGCAAAGGTCTTCTCCGCATTCTGCGTATCCAAGCGTAACATTCTTACCTTCATAGACAAGTTCTCCTGTTACCCATGGAGTTGTAATGTCTTTTCCATCAACGTCAATCAGATGGAATTTGCCTCCTGGAATTGCTATACCCATTGAGCCCTTCTTTTCAACAGATTTATCGGGAGGCAAAAATCCCATTCTTGCAGTTGCTTCACACTGTCCGTACATAACAACAAAATGTCTTCCGGTTTCACTGGCAAACTTAGCAAACTTCTCATGAAGATCTGGAAGTAGTTTACCTCCTGCCTGTGTCATTGTACGAAGGCTTGGAAGATCCATCTTATATATTCTTAGCTTATCAAGTATTTCATAAGTATATGGAACTCCTCCAAAAGAAGTAGCTCCCTCATCTTTAAAGAAATTCCAGAATTCCTTTTGCATAAGTCCCTTGTCTGTGATAAGGATTGTAGCTCCAACTATCAAATGACTATTAAAGATAGAAAGTCCGTAAGTATAATTCATAGGTAAAGTAGTAATTGGTCTCTCTGTATCATCAAGCTCAAGGTACTCTACTATTGACTTTGCATTTACAAGAATATTGGTATACGACTGCCTTACAAACTTAGGAGATCCTGTTGAACCTGAAGTCGTTAATAAAAGTGCAAGTTCGTCAAAGATTTCATAGCTACTCTCATAAGAATTTTTGATAAGTACATATCCAAAGCCCGTAAAGCCCTTATCACATCCAGCCCAGAGTCCTTCCATATCATCCGGACACCAAATATAATCCGGATGATACTTGTCCAAGAGTCCATCTCTAAACTCTGCCTCTAGCTGAGAATTCAACATTACAGGAACAATTCCATGATTAAGAAAGGCAACATAGCCTATAGCGGATCCTATAACATTTCTACAAAAGCAAAATACAAGAGACCTTGTACGTAATCCGCTGCATATTTCATCACTGACACGTTTCAATTCACCATAAGTAAGAGTAGTCCCATACTCATCAACAAACGCAGTGTTATCAGAATATTTTCCAAGTTCAAATATCATGTCTTTCCCTCTTTCTATAAAAAGCTTAAGACAGTAAACTCATGATCATATCCATTTTTTATAATTATCACTCTTAGGCGGGAAATCATTACAATCTAGTCGTGGTAACAAAAAATTAGAATCCATTCCTATCCGAGCTACTGCGACATCAGTTGTTAATCCTATTACTGCTCCCTTATCCTTGATAAATTCAACAACTTCATCGCTGTAATCACCGTATGGATAGTTCATTACCCATTCCTTTGGATCAATAAATTCCTCAATAGTATCCAACGCTTTTAATATATCTTCTTTCATCTGCTCATGAGGAAGATTTCCAAGCCAGTAATGGTCATAGCCGTGCAGTCCTATAAACATACCGTTTTTCTTTAATGTGCGAATTTGCTCAGGTGTCATATATAGTTCATAGGCAAGCTGTTCTTGTGTAACTCCAACATATTTATCAAAAAGATCATCTGCAATCTGCTTTCTAACCATTTCCGGAAGAACAGTTTGAAGAATTCTTTTTACAAATATCGTTTCTTTGCCATCAAATCTTTCATCTACAGCATACTGATTCCATAATTCTTCAGTATCTGGATAATCAAACTCTCTTCCTCTGTAATAGTCCATCTTTTGCTTTACATCAGTTACAAGCTTTCCGATATCTGCACTGGCAATTATATAATGGATCTTGTTTACGTCTAATAATTGATGTGTTGTAAATGTCTTTCCGGGGATAAAAAAGGAACCTTGAAATCCAAATTCTTCAAGAATCGGATAAGCACATGTAAAATTATCAATATAGCCATCGTCAAAAGTAAGCAGTACTGCGTTCTCCGGAAGCATGGAATTTCCTTTAGCTGCGTCTATGACCTGTTCCATTGTGACTACATTACAGTTTGTCTTAAAAAACTCCATCTGTTGTCTGAAAAGCCGTATATCAAGACCTTTAATTCCCGGATATCTGCTATGTTTTAGATCTCTTGTGTAATGATACATTGATATAAACAATTTCCCAGGATCGTTGAACATCATTACGCCTCTTATCTTTCCAACTATATTTGAATAAAAATAGAATAAGTATTCCTAATGTATATGGAATATCTGACTTACTTCTCAATGTATTTACGCAGTGTATTTACAACCTCTTCAATCTGACCCTTGGTTAAATTCGTACTACATGGAAGATTGATTATTCTTTCTGAATAATATTTGGCCTTTTCGATTTTATATGAGACACATTCAATATAAGGCTTTTGCTCGCCAATAAGCCCCCATATAGGCCTGGTTTCTATACCCGCTTTAGATAAAACGCATATTAATTCTTTTATATCTAATGGGCATTTTTCCTTATCTATAACCAAAGAATAAAACCATTTATTAGACCTGATATTATCTCTAAACTGAAGAATATCTCCAAAGTCATCTCCTTCAAGCAGTTCCAGATATATTTGATAATTTTTGTTTTTCCTACTAATAAATTCTTCAAGCTCCTCCATCTGTGCACATCCTATAGCTGCCTGAACATTAGTCATCCTATAATTAAAGCCAATTTCATTATGAATATAAAAATGCGGATCATCCTTGGCCTGAGTAGAAAGATATTTTATATGCAAAGCTTTATCTTTATCTGTAGATAGAACAGCTCCACCGCCTCCTGTGGTTATTATCTTATTGCCGTTAAAAGACAATGCGCCAAAATTTCCTATAGTGCCTGCCATTCTCCCTTTATATCTGCCAAACTCAACCCTACTTCCAAGAGCTTCTGTTGCATCCTCGATAACATAAAGGTTATATCTGTCTGCAATATCCATTATTTTTTCCATATCTGCAATGTTTCCAAAGACATGGACAACAATTATTGCTTTTACCTTTTTACCACTCTTGGTATGAATAAGATTCTGTCCGTCATACTTACATTCAGTTATGCAGAATTCATCGATTTTTTCAGGATCAATGCACAGGCTATCATCACAGTCCATAAATACAGGCTCAGCACCTACATATGTAACTGGGTTAACGGCTGCTATGAATGTTAAAGTTGGCACCAAGACCATATACCCGTGTGAAATTCCAAGGTCATAAAGAGCCATATGAAGAGCTGATGTTCCGCTCTGACATGCAACTGCATATGATGATGTGTACTCTGATAGCAATTCTTCCATTCGACTAACATATGCACCGCCTGTAGAAACCCACCCCTGACTAACTGCATCTGAAACATACTTAACTTCATTACCTTCAAAATTCGGAATCGATAATGGTATCATGATCGTCCTCCATCTCTAAACAGTCAATCAGGGTAAACACCTGTATTTCTAAAATAATTATCATCATCTCTCTTATGGCACTCTTCAATTATTCTGCTAAATTCTCCTATAGTATCATGCTCAAGTTCTCCAAGCCTGCGTGCTTTTTCAGATTGCTCCTTGTAGTAATCAATGTCATTTACATATCTCTCTATCACATTAATCATTTCGTCATAATCATCAACTGCAAAGTCATCATGACAGTTTGCATATACATCTCCTGTTCTGCAGGTAACAACTGGTACTCCTTTTAGCATTGCTTCCTGAGCGCTCGTTCCTCCGCCTAATCTAATAGGATTAACATAAAGATCAATATTATCTAAAACAGCCATCATATCAGACTGGGTTCCTAAAAATCTACTTCTCTTAGAAAGGACTGGATCTTCCCCTATCATTTTTTCATATTTGTTAAATCTTCCACAAAAGTTGAAACAAATATTATCAATTTTTCGAACAGCCTTGCGCATCATTTCAAGAAAATCTGGTCCAACTTCGCCATCAAGCCTTCCTCCAACTATCACTACTTCAAACTCATCTTCTTGCATTCCCAGCTCTGATTTCGACAAATTTATTGATTGTTCCTTACACTCAAATGTCATGACAATCTCTATAACTTTATCTTCAGGATACCCGATTTTATTCAAAATATATCTGTCATTATCATTTAATTTTCTCCCTATTGTCTGCCACTTCTCTGTTGTTCTCACAAGATTATCAGGGCCAAGTGTAACCGCAAGTACAGGTATAAAGTAATTACATATATTTCCAAGGAGAGTATTCCCACCAATGTCGATTACCATATCAGGAGAATAATCATAGATTATCTGCATATACTCTCTTAATCTTTGAGCATCCATAACTCCTTTTCCTATCTGACAAAACGGTATATTATATCCTTTATAGTAAATATTATCTTTATTATCCAATTCATCTCGATGATCTGCAGAAAAAAAACCATAAAACAACACAGGATTATTGTTGAAACACATTTCTCCTGTATTTATTAAGAGCACATTTTTACCAGTTGCCATCAAGGCTCTACATCTGTCAAGAGTTGATTTTGTTGGACCATGCTCTTCGTACAAAATCTGATCAGTTATTACAACGTAAAAATCTTTTTTTCTCTTATCCTTGTTTATATATGGAAAAGCATAATCACTCCATATTGCATCATGATATTCTTTGATAATCGAATTATATAATTTCCACAGGTACAATTTATTTTCGTTGGTTTGAAGTGCAGGGGTAATAAAAACTCTATATGAAAGCTCATAAAAATAAACAAATCGCTCTTTTTGAGGCAATTTTTTAGAATCAAGTAAAGTATTTACACTCTTTTCTAGTGCAATGTTATTTTTCACAAGGCATATTGGCATCTGCATAAGAATAGAATAAAAGAACATCCGTAATTGAATATCATCAATATCATCTGCACATGCGTCTATAATTTGATAAGCATATTCTCGATCAGATGGACTTACATTAAGATATTCCAAAAGTTCTGACACTTTACTAATCAACGCATAGTAATTAAAATCATTTTTTATTTCTCTCACTACCTGCAAAATTATATCTTTAACATCTGCATATGCCATATATTACCTCTCGATCAAATGATAATAATCTCATGCGTCTCTAATATTTACTATTGTAAAACATCATTAATCTCAATAATGTTTTACAATTCACTATAAAACGCATTATCATAAAGAAGCTAAATGATTTAAATCTTCTCGCCTTTCTATTTCTACTACCTGTTTATAAAGAGCCATATCTTGTTCTGTTAATTGCTTAGCTTTTTTGATTGCTTGCTCAGACATTTTTTTATAAAATGGTGAATCCTCCAAGTATCGTATCACTTGTTTTTGCATTTCTGCATAATCCTGGACACAAAATTCTTCGCCAACATTAAAGGCCACATCTCCATAATCTACTGTAATTACCGGTTTTCCTTTTTTTAGAGCATAAATCGCCGAAGTGCCCCCTCCAAGTCTCTTAGGATTTATATATAAATCTCCAAGTTCAATTACAGATAGTAAATCACTTGTATATTTTATATGCTTACTTCTTCCTGGAAGGTTCTCATATGATGAAACGATACTTTCAAAATCAAAATCTCCCACAAACAATGCAAACAATCTTTGATCTTTCAGAAGTTCATTCAAAGCCTCTAAAAACTCAACAGTAAGGTCAGATTCAAGTCTATTCCCAATAATCATCAGGCAAAATGTACTGTCACTTATGTTAAATTCTTCTCTTGTATGTATTTCATTTTGTTCGGGAATCGAAAAAGTAAAATCTGTTTCAATAACCGAATTAGCACTAAATCCAAAATGCTCTAAAAAAAGATTATCTGACTCATATTTTTTCTTTCCTATAAGCATCCTATATTTTGTAAATGTTCTTGGCATTGCATAGCCAAGAGCAACCGTATATACCGGAACCATTCTATTCGCCAAATCAGAAAAAATAATATCCCCAAGAGAAATTATCATTTCAGGACGTTCTTTTTCTACTAATGAAAGTAACATTTCAAGAACATTATCGTTTGGCATTATCTGATCGCATTGAAAAAAAGGAACCCTCCTACTTCCAACATTCATTGTGTCACACTCAGTATACTCAGAAATATAATTTCCTATGCCTACACCTTCTCCAAAAGGTATTATTCCTATCGGTGTGCAGTTTTCAGCAGTATTTATTAAAAGAACTTTTTTCCCATTTTTTACAAGTTCATCACACCACTGCATTGCAAGGCTTGTAGGCGCATGACCTCGGCCTAAAAATTGATCAGTCACAACGATAATAAAATCTTTACGGATTTGATTCTTAGATATTTGATGATCATATTGTTGAAATTTTTTCCTATAGTTTTCGAGAATGTCATATAATAACAAATCTATCTTTTGCTGATAATCGTCGCTAGACGCATAGTCATATTTGAATTTCAGCAATAATATCTGCTGATAAAGAAAAAATTGTGTTTCTAAAGAAAAAGAATTTTTATTTTTAGTTATATAATCTACAAGCATAATAAAGTATTTCGATTTGCATAGCTTATTTGTCAAAAAAGACAATGCTAGCACACAATCTTTCTTATCCTCAATATTATCTATTATTTGCTGCATATCATCCTGCTTATTCTGTTTCATAAACTTACTATTCTCCATAGTTAAATAGTTTTTAATCGCAGACTAATCTAATAAAAAATCTACCAATAACACCCGCCCTCAACCTGAGTATACCAGGATGGTTTTTCATCAAAAGGTCTTATCCAAGCATCTGTCATATACTGGCTATAAAAGTCTTTTTCATCTTTAATAAAGCGCTTACCTGCAACTCCAAATATAAATGATGTAAGACCACACATTTCTATTGCAGATCTTCCGGATTTTTTAATAGCATCGCAAATTGGAACGCCGTAAAAGCCTGCTCCCACAATAGCTATGTCAAAATCGATGGCAAGTATATCTTTTTTGACTTTTTCCAGGGCTTCAAACCAAGAATTAAATCCACCTCTGTCTTGCTGACAAGTCTGTAACATCCTATACGTGATCAAGGTAAAATCAGGAAGAGTACTTTCTATATATGGACTAATCTTTTCTTTTCGCTTATATTGATATTCAACTGAATTCGGAACATTTGTTACTACAAGTACTTTCTTCCCGGCAAGTGCCTTGGTCCAAGGTTCATACCCACTTACATAGGGAATCAGAGAAAAGTAATCTATATTATCACAGTCGGCTTTCGCAAAATGATTAGCAAGCACTGCCTCCATCCGGCAGGCTCCCCACATCATCATAATGTCTGCATTTTTAAATCCATCAAGCTGTGTTTGAACAAAACGGTCTAAACAATCAATGATTATTTTCGTGGAAGAATCTGACGGTACAAAAAAGCCACATGCATTGAATGCGTACTCTAATGCAAAATCACTATATTCTTTTTTGTCTTCTAATATATTTGATATATAGTTATCAACCAAAATTCCTTCTGTATTTCCTAAACGTAGTGCACAAAAAGGTCTTCCCTCCAAGATTTTATTTTTTAATACTTCATTTGCTTTATTTCCAAAATGTATTTGCCTCTTCACAGGATCTAAATTCTTCATGTAAAAACATCGATCCTGATAGTTCTTCCTGATAACAAGATTATACATATTAAATATATTTACTTCATTTATGAATCCGCTAAGTCCATCCTTCTTATCAGGAAAAATATCGTCTCTTTCCAAAAATGTATCTTTCTTTTTAAGCATCATTCTTATATACGGAACAAATAGCGCATTTATGCTGTCTTCATAATCATCCCCAAGCATTTCTACAAGATGATCCTTATTTAGATTAGTTTGTATAGGATCTCCAAATAAGCCAAACTTATCTATAACAAACCCAAGCCCCGTGATATGATCAGCTATATCTATAAGGGAATTATCCGTAAGTTCTGCTTGATCTTTATCTTCTTTATCTTCTTTATTCGTTTTTAATTTTTCCGATCTAATTATTCTGTACTTCATCAGGTCAGCTATTCTCTCTATATTGTTGGAATTAGGGCAGACTATTATCATTTGACCTTTAGATTTTAATAAGCAGGAGGCTTCAGAAAGTTTCTTCCAGCTTTCGCCTTTATCAATCAGATAGGTTACAACTATATAATCAAAAGAAATCTTCATACTAATGAGTTGTTTTAAATCATCATCCGAAAGCTCTGCACTATAGACATCACAAGAAGGAAAGAACTGCCCTGCAATTGCTACATCTTGGATGCAGTCTTCCCCTAATATAAGCATATTAAATTTTGAATCCTCTGCTTCTTGAATCAGATCCAGTAGGTATGCACCAATAGTCATATTTAGCCTCGTGTTGCGAGTGAAACGAGAGGTTTATATTCTTTTAACTAAAAGTAAATTTTTTAAATAAACGAATCCATTTCTACAGGAAGCTTTGAAAGCAGTTCTTCCATGATCATGTTATAGCTTATCGCTCTACAGTCCTTACAGTCTCCGCAGCTCCATCTCTTATTGGAAGTTGCTTTAACCTCATCATGTCTTTTACTGTGCCATATTTCTTCAAGTGAGTTCTCATAAATATTTCCAATAAGGAATTCCTCTTTACCTATCTCTGAAATATTGGGGTAAACTTCTCCTTCAGGCGTGACTGCCGCAAGAAGTCCCATCTGATTTATATGGCATATCCCAGATTTCGTATATGGTTTTCTATAATGAAAAACTCTGTCAAGGTTAGTAAAATTATGATCTATCTTGCCCTCTTCTGATAGCTTTTGAATGACAGCCTCAAGTTCTGCTGCCTTTTCTTTGGAAACCCCAAGACCTCTGTCTTCATAGTCTCTTACAATCTTGAATATAGCATAGTCAAACTGTCTGTCTTTAAGTGTCTGAAGTATATGCGGAACTTCGTCTACAATAAGATTTGTAACTACCACTCTGGATCCTACTACAGGTGACTTATCACCAAATCTGTCCTTGATCTTGGATGGAAGCGCCAAAACTTTAGACATATTTTCAGTTCCGGTAATCTTCTTAAAAAGATCTTCACTGCAGCTTGGTACAGATAATGCAATATAATTAAAATGATCAGCAATATCGAATATCCCTGAAGATTCGATCATTGATCCATTTGAAACAAGAGCTGATTCAACACCGTTTTCATAGAGCCTTACTACTGCATCAGATAGTCCTTCATATATACAGGGTTCTCCACCACCTGAGAAATATACACCTTTAACTTTCATCTTGATAATGGAATCTATGAGCTTATCAAACACAGCTTTGTCCATGTGACAACGACTTTCATTTCTCTCCTTATAGGAGCAGTGAATACAGTTATGATTACACCTTGCAGTAGGATGTATCTCAACGGACCAGGGTACAAAATCATTTTTCCCTTCTCTGTAATCAGCAAGATATTTTCCAAAAGGAAACATTACCTTCTGCGAATTTAAGAAATCATCACAAAGCGAATATTTCATATGTAGATTCCTTTCCATATCAATGAATTCACAACCCAAATTTTTCACTTGAAAAGCACTACTTTCCAATCTTATTCTTAAATAAATTGTCTGAAAGTCTGTGTTGCATCAACAATAAATTCACCCTTTTCCTGACTGATTTTCTGTCTGTAATAATCAAAATCTTTCAAATGAATTTCATAATTATCGAATATATCTTTAATAAGATTTATTATCTCTGCTTCAGAGTTTATTATATCTGCAAATTTATATTTATTTGGTATAGGAACATCCTCATAATAATCTGCTGCCCCTAATCTGTTTGTTATAACACAGCACCCACTAATCGCTGCTTCCCTTGGTATTCTGTCCTTGCCTGGATGATTACCAAAATCAATATAAATTTTCGACATACGTAAAGTATCACAAACTTGTAAATGTGTCATATTTACAAGCGGAACCCAACTGATATCAGGTGTATCTTCAATTAGTTTTTTTATATTTTCATATCCCTTGGCAGGATTATAAGCTATTTGATTTTTTTTGACGGATATTTCAAACGGCTTCTCAAAAAAGGAATCACTTATATAATCAGAAAGCCAGTAAATCTTGTTCTCGTTAATTCCAACCGATTTTACAAGAAATCTGTAAGCATACCATGACTGTACAAGGTGTATAACATTGGGCCTATCCTTAAATTTTATCGGTGCAAAATTTATAAAGTCCTTTCTCATGCATTTTAAATAATTATCAACACTAAGCCACCAAATAAAAGTAAGATTATTCTCCAACAAAGGTAACATCTCTAATGCCGTTTCAGGAATAACAAGGACATCATTTTCAGTTATGACATACTTTTTAGTATCTATTATTTTTATATTATAGTTTTCGTAGCCTTTTGTGACTTCTTTTTGGCCACACCACCGTATATTACCATGTATATCACTAATACAATAACCTATCATTGCTTCAATGTTATTATCATTAAGGCAACTACAAAGCTGATGTAATAATTCCGTCCCACCCGTCGCAAGTCCTGCAGGTACCACTATCAAGATGTTTTTCATACAGATATATTTCCTCCATGACGTAATCAGAATACCAAAAATAATAAACGTCACTTTAGAAAATCCGGCAGGTGAACTGCCGGATTTCCTGTTTGTATATATTATACCATATTTAGTATATTTTTTACTGCAGAAGTGATAACACACCCTGGTTTGTCTGATTAGCCTGAGCAAGCATTGACTGGCCTGCCTGAGCAAGGATGTTATTATTTGAATATCTAACCATCTCTTCTGCCATATCTGTATCACGAATCTGGGATTCTGCTGCTGATGTATTCTCTGTAATATTATCGAGATTCTTTATAGTATGTTCAAGTCTGTTCTGGAGAGCACCGAGATCAGATCTCATACTGGAGATAGATACGATAGCTGCTTTAACTACGCTGATTGCTTGATCTGCTGTGGAATTTATTGATACGCTAAGTCCACTTACACCAATGCCTGCTGCACCAAGTGAGCAGATGGAGATTAATATTCTACTATCAGTAAGGTTTTCGGAACCCACCTGGAGATTCTTACCTGTGAATGTTCCGTCAAGAAGTGTCTGGTTATTGAATTCTGTTGTTGATGCTGTTCTATTGATTTCAGATACAAGTGCATTTACTTCTTGCTGAATGTATCCTCTATCATCTGTTGTAAGAGTATCGTTCGCTGCCTTAACTGCAAGTTCGTTCATACGCTGAAGCATATCCTGAACTTCCTGAAGTGCGCCTTCTGCAATCTGTACGCAGGAGATACCATCCTGTGCGTTATCAGATGCCTGTGAAAGACCTCTGATCTGTCTTCTCATTTTTTCGGAAATTGCGAGAC
>JAEEGL011481919.1_pt1 | contig 23831 bp, 24 predicted proteins | sample 9134231 | NCBI WGS metagenome assembly JAEEGL01 (sample SAMN16246548, study PRJNA631951) | gut metagenome | biome: gut microbiome; feature: rumen; material: fiber-attached | host: Bos | place: Iran: Karaj | collected 2018-10 | reverse complement strand
GGATGCCATCTCCGAGAAGATCGTTCCGCTTCCGGGCCGTGTCGCGAAGGCAAACTTCACCACCCTCGAGAAGATCGAGAGAGCCAAGAAGGGCGTCTGAGTCGATTTACTGAACTGCCCCAGGGGCCCCGGCGCTGTGCGCCGGGGCCCCTTTTTCGCGGTCCGGACGCGTCTCTCCCGGCAGGAAAACATCTCCGCTCAACTAAACGCTTCGACCCGCTCGTAGTTCCAAAGAGCCCTGCCCCGGGACCTGACGGTGGAAACACCCATAACTCGCCCATCCTCTGAGCCCTGGCGGACTCAGAGTCTGTGCTCAGACAAATGGGTGTTTCAGTCAGGTCAGCGTGTCAGGGCTCAGGAACTACGGGGGACTCGCTTAATCGTTCGCGTCGATGTTTTTCTGCCGGAGAGCCTCTGTGAGTCGTAAAATCAATCGTCGGGCCCCTTTCTGTGTCCTTGTGGATACATCAGAAATCGGGTATACTATTTGAAGCGACAAAGCGGTGTCTGTTGAGGTGGAATGGTATGCTTTCGGATATCAAATGGATCTTCTTTGATCTCGGTTCAACTCTGATAGACGAGAGGGAGGCTGACTCCCGTCGAATCAAGGAAATGGTTTCAGGAACCGACATAACAGAGGAAGCATATCGTGAAAAGCGCTTGGAAATGATCCGGAAAGGGCTGAACGGGGATCTGTCAACCATAGAGTTCTTTGGTCTTACAAAGACGCCGTGGCACAGTGATGATGAAATGCCATATCCCGATGTCGTTTCGGTTTTAACAGAACTGAAGAAGCGCGGATACAATCTCGGCGTGGTTGCCAACCAGAACTATGGCACAGAGCAGCGTCTTAGTAATTGGAAGCTGCTTCAATTCTTTGATGTGATTGCTGCGTCCGCAGAACTCCGTATGGCAAAACCTGATCCAGCGATTTTTGAATGGGCTTTGCAAAAAGCGGAGTGCTGCCCGCAAGACGCTGTCATGATAGGCGATCGTATGGATAACGACATGGCACCTGCAAATCGCCTTGGAATGCATACTGTTCGTCTGCTGCGCGGACTTGCTGCATATCATAAACCTCAATCGGCAGACGAGAAGCCTGAATACACGATATCATCGCTTGCGGAGCTGCTTGATCTGCTTGGAGACCGCTTCTTTGCATATTTCAGCGGGTTCCCGACGCATCATTTTCCGAATGAAATCGCAGCAACATTGAATCATGAGGAACAGAACGGAATCAGTGGAGGGTACAATGGATCTTAATGAGATTTATAAGAGTGTTCTTGAGGCTGACAGAGCTGCGGTGGTGATCTGCGACTTGAAACACATAATCATTTATATGAATCCTGTAGCTATAAACCGTTACCAAAGATGGGGCGGAAAAGCACTGTTGGGAAAAAGCTTGCTGGATTGCCATAACAGCAAATCCAAAGAAATGATCATCAAAGTTCTGGACTGGTTCACTCAGTCCGTAGAAAACAATTTGGTTTTTACATCATATAACGAGAAAGAAAACAAGGACGTATATATGGTCGCGCTTCGGAATGATGCGGGAGAATTGATCGGGTATTATGAAAAACATGAATACCGCAGCCGCGAAACCATGAAGAAGTATGACTTGAAATAATGATTCAGACAGATCCCGGTTTGGAGAGCCGCCATGCTGATCAGAAAAGCAACAGCCCAGGAAATGCTGACGTTGTGGGGTTATGAAGAGTTAGACAAGGCTTCACCCACGGCACAGTTTTTCTATGACAACATTTCTGTGGGCAATGCTGTCTTTTGGACGATTGATCATGACGGTGAGCTGATAGGCGAACTATATGCTTTTCTGGATCTTAAAGATAAGGTTTTTGCTGACGGGAATCACACAGCTTATCTATGTGCTTTTCGGGTAAAGGCGGAGTATCGCGGCCGGGGCCTTGGCAGCAGTATGATGGAGAAAGCTCTTGCGGAGCTTAGGAATAACGGATTCCAGAAGGCAACCATCGGCGTTGGAAGCAACGAGCCGGCGAATATAAGACTGTATCAGAAACTGGGATTTACGTCTAAAGTAAAAGACTGTCATTATGATCCCTGCGGCTTGGATGAGAATATGCAGCCGCTATATGAAGAAGACTGCTGGTGGCTGCTGGCAAAAGAACTGTGATCGCACAAAGAAAGAGAGAGACAAATAGCAGTTTGTTGAGATGAAGAATATGGAGATTGCTGATAGAATAATTGACTATTTGAAACATACATATCAACCAGAGGCTAAAGATCTGCAAAAGCTTCTGATTGCGCCGTTTGATATTAATCTGGGATATTCTGTTTAAGAGATTTGCGAATTCGGTTATGTAGGAGTAATCAAATGCCCTATGAAGAGGAGATGATCGTTCAGGAGTGGCTGGATCATCTGAAAGACCTGAAAGTTGAAACAAAGAAAATGTTCGGCTGTCATTGCCTTTACTGTGACGGCCAGGCGGTCGGCTGGATCCATGACAGCGTTCTCAGTCTGCGTGAAGTCGGCCTGGATTATCTGCCGGAGGACATCAAGAGACCGAGTAAGGGAGACCGTATTCAGGAAGTGGTCATTCCGCTTGATTACGTGAATGCGGAGTGGCTGCCAAAGGCGGTTCAGGAGACGGCTGATATCCGGAAGAGAAAAAAGTAAAGCGAGGGTTTTCGATCGATATGAAATCCATTCTGATCAAAGATACCACTCGTGAAGAGCGGGAGAGAATCGTTCATCAGGCACTTTGGGGCGCTTGCGGAATCGATTGTGAATTCTGCTCCGGCTGCGATAACCGCGGCGGCGGTAGAATCGAAAGCATTTATCAGCCGTACATAGACGGACTAAAAGAAATCAGTGAGATCAACGCGGAGTACCGCGCACCATTTGTACGGTAAAAGCCAGATAACTATGAAAAAAGAACTTCTCGGAAAATGCGGATATTATTGCGGACAATGCCCGAGTTTCCTCGGGGGCAGCTGCTTGGGCTGTCTCCGAGGGAACAAAGAAGGCGTCTGCTTTGCAAGAGATTGTGTAATCGGAAAGGGAATCACTTCCTGCGGCCACTGTGCCTCATTTCCTTGTAAAAGAATTCTGGAAGATCCGAAGGCGTCGTTGCTCAGCCCGTTATGGCTGAAGTGGAAGGACAGACAAAAGGAAAGCAATGTGATACAATAAGCGTATTGTTGGAAGTTTTGTCCGTGGTGAACCGCTGAGGGGTGAGAAAATGGAGAGGATCATCATCTGGCTTGCGATCATGATTCCGGTGAGTGCGTTGATCACCGGGATCGGAATCTATGCGCTGAATCGAAAGAAGCCGATGTGGTTCTACGCGGGGACCCGGGTGAAAGAAGAGGAGATCTCGGACGTTCAGGGCTTCAACCGGGCGAACGGGATCATGTGGATCGCCTACTCCGGAGTCTTCTGGATCGCGGCGGTGATCGGGTGCTTCTCGCCGATGGTTGGCGGAATCGTCCTGTGCGTTGGCGCGGTCGTCGGAGCCATCGTGATGGCGGTCGTGTTCGAGAAGATACGCGCGAAATACAAGCGAGGCTGAATTGAAACTCTATCTGACGGGATCGACGGATCCGTATTTTAATCTGGCGGCGGAGGAGTACTACCTCCGGAATTCGGACGAGGACGTATTTATGCTCTGGCAGAACGAGCCCACGGTGGTCATCGGGCGGAACCAGAACATGTATGCGGAGGTGGACCTTGCCTACACGGAATCGCACGGGATACACGTCGCGCGGCGCATCACCGGAGGCGGCGCGGTCTATCACGATCTGGGCAATGTCTGCTACACCTTCATCACCTCCAGAGAGAAAGCAAACGTCCTTGATTTTGCCTATTTTTCCGCACCGGTGCTGGAGGCGCTGGAAGCCCTTGGAATCAACGCAAAGCTCTCCGGAAGGAATGACCTTCTTGCAGAAGTTTTACCTGGAGAATTTGCCAAATTTTCCGGCGCTGCGGAAACGGCAACGAAGACGCGGGTGCTGCACCACGGCACGCTTCTCTATGACAGCGACCTCAACGTGCTCACGAAAGCGCTCCGCCCGGATCCGGAGAAACTGAGAAGAAAGGCGATCGCCTCCGTACGGAGCCGTGTCACGAATCTCAGGCCGCTCATCGAGGGCGCGCTTTCGATCGACCTCGACACCGCGGACTTCTTTGAGTACCTGGTCAGCTTCGCCGAGAAAGAGTGGAACACAAGGCGGGAAAGAGCGGACCGGAATGCGATCCTCGTAAGCGGCCTTGTAGAACGGAACGCATCGGAAGACTACAACGCCGGCCGACGGAAAGAATATGCTTATACGGCAAGAAAGTATTTTCCGGCCGGTCTCGCGGTCCTCTGCTGGAACCTGGAGGATGGACGTTTCAAGGACTTCCGGATCGAAGGCGATTTCTTCGGCGAACTGGACGCTGCGCTTCTTTCGGAGCGTTTCGAAGGCAGGGAGGCGTCCCCGGAAGGCATCCGGGAAGCGCTCCGGGGCGTTGACGCCGGCGACTATATAAACGGTGTGACAAATGAAGAGTTCACAGCGCTTTTGGAAGAGGGAGGCACGTCATGATCATTCTGATCACAGGCGCCACCCACACCGGCAAGACCCTTCTGGCGCAAAAGCTCCTGGAGGCGCGAAAGAGTCCCTGTTTCTCCATCGACCATCTGAAAATGGGCCTGATCCGGAGCGGCATGACCACGCTCACGCCCGAAGACGACGACGCGCTCACCGGCTATCTCTGGCCCATCGTCCGGGAAATGCTGAAGACCGCCATCGAGAACCATCAGGATCTCATCGTCGAAGGCTGCTACGTCCCCTTTGACTGGCGGAAGGACTTCAGCGAAGAATACCTCAGGGAGATCCGCTTCATTTGCCTCTCGATGTCAGACGCCTACGTCGATGCGCACATCGGCGAGATCAGGGCGCACGCTTCCGACATAGAGCGGAGGTTTTTCGAAGCGGATGAATCAGAAGAATACCTGAAGGCGGAGAACCGGAAATACGCCGAGGGCTTCCGAAAAGCCGGCGAGCGGGTCGTACTGATCGAAAAGGACTATGAAGAGATCATCAGAAAGCTGGCGGAGTCATTTACGGAACGGGAGCATCCGGAGAAGGAGTGAGGACTATGTCGGACAGAAGAGCATTGCTTCCGGAGAACGGAAACTGGTACAAAGCCAATCTGCACTGCCACAGCACGATCTCGGACGGACAGTACACGCCCGAGGAGGTCAGAAAACTCTACGAGGACCGCGGCTACAGCGTCGTGGCGATGACCGATCATGAGATCCTGGTTCCTCACACCGACCTTTGTGATGAGCGCTTTCTCATGCTGACCTCGTATGAAGTCCACGTGTCCGCGGACAATGAGCTTCCGTTCCCGCTTCGGCGTCTTTCCCATCTGAACTTCTATGCGAGGGACCCGTTTCAGCGGAAAATGCCCTTCTTCAACCTGAAAGAAAGTCTGGAACTCTTCAAGGATTATGTGGATTTCTCTGAGGCGGAATACTTCGGACCCGAGATCGAAAAGGAGTACTCCGCAGAGGGCATCAACCGTCTGATCGCACTGGGCAGGGAACACGGCTTCATCGTCTGCTGGAATCATCCGACCTGGTCCATGGAGGACGCTTCCGTGTATACGCACCTTAGGGGACTGTTCGGCATGGAGATCTTCAACACAGGTTCCCGTGTCACCGGCTATGAGGCTTATTGTCCCTACATCTACGATGAAATGCTGAGGAGCGGGCAGCGCCTTTCGCCGATCGCCGCGGACGACATGCACGGCCCGAGGGAACTCTACGGGGGCTTCACCATGATCCGTGCTACGTCGCTTCGGTACGGCGGGATCATCAATGCGATGGAGAAGGGTGATTTCTATGCCTCCCAGGGCCCCCTGATCCACAGCTTTTCCTTTGAGGACGGCCTCTTCCGGGTGGATTGCTCCCCTGCGAAAATGATCTTCCTCACGAACAGTGGCCGGAGAAACTGGAGGAAATCCCTCAAAACCGCGGAGACCGGACTGGTCACCCATGCGGAATTCCCGCTTCTTCCGGAGGATCTGTACGTCCGGCTGACCGTGGTCGATGAGGCAGGCCGGAGCGCCAACACCCGCGCATACTTCCGCGAAGAGTTCACGGACGAGCCCGCCTCGGCGCCGGATCTCCTTCACAGAACGGTCGGATGAGGAACGCATATGACGATCGAAGAACTTCTGGAAAAACCATACTGGATCATTGACGTCCTGCCGAAACAGGTGTCCGAGGGATCGCCGGGACAGTTTTTTGCCGTGGAAGCGTATCTTCTCGGCAAAAAGCGCCTGGCTGCGATCAAGGAGCGGCACATCGGCCTGATCCTGAAACTGAACTGCTATATGGACATTTCCATAGGAGAGGAGGGGGAACAAAACCCCGAGCCGGCGAAACTGGCTTCAGCGATGCGGACCCGGCACCTCCCCATTCTGGTTGGCGGCGCGCTGATCCTGTCGGAGAAGGACGATATGAACATGACCCTTTTCAACCCGGACGAGGAACTGCTGGAGCTGGTCCGTACGCTGGCGCTGTCAGAAGGGCTCTACGTATGGAAAGGCCCCGAGCCATGAAGGAATTCTTTGAAAACGACCTGAAACGAAAGGATAATGCGACAACGCAGCTCCGTTTCCATGGCGGCGCGCTGCCGTATTTCTCTTTTCCGGCGCTGGATGAGGCGGGGCTTGTGAATGCCTTCACCACGAAGAAAGGCGGGATCAGCAAGGGCGTCTTCGCCGAGCTGGATCTCGGTTTCACGAAGGAGCCGATGGAGATCGTCCGGGAAAACTACCGGCGTGCCGCGGAACAGCTCGGCGTGGATCCGATGAAAATCGTCTCCAGCGATCAGACGCATACGACGAACGTGCGGCTTATGACGGAAGAGGACGCCGGCAAAGGCGCCTTCCGGGAGCGCGATTATAAAGACGTGGACGGAATGGTCACGAATGTCCCCGGGATCACCCTGTCGACGCTTTATGCGGACTGTGTGCCGCTGTATTTCTACGATGAAGCCCATCGCGCGATCGGGCTTTCGCACTCGGGCTGGAAGGGCACCGCCGGAAGGATAGGCGCAGCCACGGTCCGGAAAATGCAGTCGTGCTTCGGAACGGACCCCGGGCAGCTCATCGCCGCGATCGGCCCCTCCATCTGTGCGGACTGCTACGAGGTCTCCGAGGACGTTGCGGAGGCTTTCCGCAAAACCTTTGAGGCAGAAGAACTGAAGGCGATCCTCCGCCCCGGAAGGGCGCCGGGCAAATACCAGCTGGACCTCTGGGAGGCGAACAGGCGCGTCCTCATGGCGGCGGGCATCCCTGAAAAACGCATTTCCGTGACGGATATCTGCACAAAATGCAACAACGGACTCCTGTATTCCCACCGGGTGATGGGGCCGGAACGCGGCATTCAGGCGGCGTTCCTGGGGATCCCCGAAACAAAGGAAAGGACGCATCAGCATTCCTGCGGCGCGGTGATCTTTCAGGATACCCCGGAAGGCAGAGTGTTTCTTCTCGTCCGGCAGCGGAAAGGCCACTGGTCCTTTGCCAAAGGCCATATGGAAGGCGCTGAAACCGAAGAAGAGACCGCACTTCGCGAGATCCGCGAAGAGACCGGCCTCGCCGTCCGCTTCCTCCCCGGGCTCCGCACCGAATACACCTACGAGAAGGAACCGGGCGTCATGAAGACCGTGACCCTGTTCCTCGCAGAGTCTCAGGCAGGCCGGCTTCAGTTTCAGAAAGAAGAACTCATTGACGCCGGATGGTTCTGCGCGGAAGAAGCCCTCCGGCTCATCACATACGAAAGAGACCGGGAAGCTTTCCGTAAGCTCATATACGGCGGCCGGTGAGGCGGAAATCTCTTTGAAAAAACAGTATGGATTTGCTATGATGTGCATATGCTGAGATCTTTTCAGTGATTCAGCCTTTAAGGCGCAGAAGAAAAAGTTTATGAACTGAGGTGAAGAAAGATGCTTGACGGAAAATACTGCTACGACGGATCCCATCGCTTTGCGGTCTCGAAGTGCTCCACCAATGAGACCAGTCTTTGCGAGAACCGGGAAGACGCCGAAGAGAAGATGGCGAAGAACAACAAGCTGATCGACGCGCTGCAGGAGAAACTCTATGCAGAGAAGCGGGAGGGCGTCATCTTCCTGTTCCAGGCGATGGACGCCGCGGGCAAAGACGGCACGATCCGCGCGGTACTGTCCTGTCTGTCTCCGCACGGTGTCCACGAGGCGGCGTTCAAGGCGCCGAGCGCCAATGAACTGGCCCACGATTTTCTGTGGCGCGTCGTCCCTTGTGTTCCGACCAAGGGGGAGATCGCAATTTTCAACCGTTCCCATTATGAAGACGTCCTGATCGGGAAAGTCAAGGAACTGTACCGTTCCCAGCAAAACGCCCGTCGCATCAACCTCGACAAAGTCATTGAGCACAGATACGAAGACATCCGGAACTTTGAGGAGTACCTTTACAGAAATAACGTCAGGACGGTCAAGATCTTTCTGAACGTTTCCAAAAATGAACAGGCAAAGCGCTTCCTGTCCAGGATCGAAGAGCCGGAGAAAAACTGGAAATTCAGCGGCAGCGATTATGAAGAGCGCGCCTACTGGGACGCCTATCAGGAAGCATTTGAAGATGCAATCAATGCCACTTCGACAAAACACTGCCCGTGGTACGTCGTTCCGGCAGACCATAAATGGTATATGCGGTACGTGGTTTCCGAGATCATTCTGAAGACGCTGACCGAAATGGACCCGCAGTATCCGGAAGTGACCGCGGACCGACTGGCTACCTTCGCCCGGTACAGGGAAGAACTGTTAAAATCGCTCCCTGAGGAATATCTGGCGAAAATAGAGAAGAAGAAAGAGAAAAAGAAGAAAAAGGCGGAAAAAGCGGAAAACGGGGAGGCCAGAGCGGAACTGCCAGAGTCATGACCGTATCAGCCGGCTGTCCTTGAAGCAAGATCATCACAGGAAAGAGACCCATATGGCAGGGAAAGAGAAAAAGAACGAAAACATCGGGCAGAACAGGACGGAGAGCATCTACATCAACCGGGAATTAAGCTGGCTGGCGTTTAATCTCCGTGTGCTGCAGGAAGCGGCAGACCCGGCGGTCCCTCTTCTGGAACGTCTGAAATTTCTGATGATCTATCAGTCGAACCTGGAGGAATTCTACCGGGTCCGGATCGGCATCCTGACCCATCATGCCTTGCTGACGCCGGACGAGCGCGATCCGCTCACAGGCCTTCTTCCGGAGGCGCAGATCAACGAAGTGCTTCGGGTCACGCGAGAACAGCAGAACCTGATGGAGGGCATCTGGAAGTCCATCCGCGAAGAACTGAAGGCGAACAAAGTCGACGTGCTCGATTTCAGAAAGATCAGCAAGGTCGATGAACTGATGAGCAAGAAACTCTTCGGAGACATCCGGGGGCTTCTCGATCCCAGAATCATTGACGTCGGCCAGCCGCTGCCTTTCTTATGGAGCGGCGAGTCCAACGTCATCGCCTTCCTTGGGCGCAGCACGGAGCAGAAGATCTGCATCGTCTCCCTGAACCGCGTTCCGGCTTATCTCAGCTTTGAGATCGATGGCTTCCAGAAGATCGTGCTGACCGCCTCACTGGTCAGGCATTTCCTTCCGCTGATCCTCAAGAAAGAGAACATCCTGCAGTCCGCCGTCGTCGAAGTCACGCGGAATGCGGACGTTTTCCTTTCCGACGTGGAGGACCGGGCGGATGAGGATCTCCGCCAGAAAGTTTCTTCGATGCTGACCAAACGGCGCCGGGAAATGCCGGTGCGCGTGCGTATTTACGGGAAACTGACAGGTTCGGCCAAAGCCATCCTTTTCAAAAAGCTCAGGGTGCCTGAAAACCGTGTGTTCACGCAGAACGTGCCCTTTGATCTGTCGTTCCGTTCCTGCGTCAGCGGCCCGGCCAGTCTCCGCTATGAAGAACGCAGGCCGGCCAGGGACATAGGCCTTCAGAAGGGAGAATACTTCGCCTATATTGAAAAGCATGACCTTCTTCTGAGCGCGCCTTTCCAGAGCGTGATGCCCTTTGTCGATCTCATTTACGAAGCGGCGGACGATCCGGAGGTGCTCTCCATTAAGATCACCCTTTACAGAATGTCCGGCAGCAGTAAGGTCGCGGCGGCGCTGGCCTACGCGGCTGACCGCGGCAAAGACGTGCTCTGCCTTCTGGAACTCCGCGCCCGCTTTGACGAACAGAACAACATCGACTATTCCGAAATGCTGGAAGATGCGGGCTGCCGTGTGATCTACGGTCTTCCGGACCACAAAGTGCACAGCAAACTGTGTGTCATCACCCGCCAGCACGGCGGCAATATCACCTATATTACCCAGGTCGGCACAGGCAACTACAACGAAGTCACCGGTGAACAGTACACGGATCTTTCGCTGATCACGGCCCGCGATGAAGCAGGAAGAGATGCGGAAGCGGCGTTCTCGGCGCTTCAGGATGAAGAGATCCCGCCGGAAGGCAGAAGCCTCTGGATCGCTCCTCGGGGCTTCAAAAGCCGCGTAATGGAAATGCTGGACCGGGAGATCTTAAAGGGAGAAGCCGGACATGTCACGATCAAGGTAAACGCGCTGAACAATCTGGAAGTCATGGAAAAACTGATCCAGTGCTCCCAGGCAGGCGTCAAGGTGGAACTGTTCATCCGAGGGATCTGTTCCCTCCGGCCGGGCGTTCAGGGCATGACGGAAAATATAACTGTAAAGAGCGTAGTGGGAAGATGGCTGGAACATTCCCGCATCTATAGTTTCGGCGAAGGCGAGGACCAGCGGATCTTCATCGGCTCCGGAGATCTTCTGAACCGCAATCTGGAGCGGCGTGTGGAGGTGTTCATCGAGGCGGTCACACCCGAAACACGTGAACAGCTGAACCGTGTGCTGGACGCCATCAGAAATGACCGTGAGAAATCCCGCCGCATGAATCCGGACGGAACTTACGTCCGCGAGGAGGGCGGGGAAGGCACATCTTCACAGGAAGCGCTATATCGCTATTTCAGCGCCCGCAAGGTCTCCCCGGGCGATCCGGTGCCGGAAGGCCGGAAAGATGAGAAGGCAAATGCTTCCGGAACACGGAAGCACGGGCTCGCCGGCTGGCTTAAGCGTATTTTCAACAAAAAATAAGGAGGATCCTGACATGTCTGATAGTTACAACATTTGCCTGGACGTGGGCGGAACGAAGGTGCTCGGCGCGATCTTCAATGAGAAAGACGAGATCATCTACCGACTGAAAAAACGCTCCAAGAGCGGCGGTGAAGGCGCTGCCGACGTAGAGAAAGTCATTGTCAGCGTGGTCGAAGAGATGATCGAAGAATCCGGGATCGACCGCACAAAGCTGAACGCCATCGCTTCCTGCGCCCCCGGCATCATTGACCAGGATGCAGGCGTGGTCCTGTTTACCCCGAACCTTCCCTGGCGCAACTATGATCTGGCAGGGGCCATGCGGAAGAAATTCGGCGTTCCCTTTTTCGTGGGCAATGACGTCAACCTGGGCGTTCTGGGCGAGTACAAATTCGGCGCCGCCAAGGGGTACAAGAATATTGTCGGATTCTTTGTGGGCACCGGGATGGGCGGAGGCCTGGTCCTGAACGGCGCGCTCTACACAGGACACCAGTTCAAGGCGGCCGAGTACGGCCACATGATCCTTGATCCGGAAGGACCGTTATGCAACTGCGGCCAGCGCGGCTGCCTGGAGGCCTTCTCCAGCAAGCAGGGCATGACCGCTTATATCCGTCAGCAGGTCGCCCGCGGACGCGAGACCATGATGGCGGAAGCCGTAAAGGACGGCGTGTTCCGTTCGAAAAAACTGAAAAAGGCATTGGCGGAAGGCGATGAGGTTGCAATGGAAGCCGTTGACCGCGCCTGCCATTATCTGGCCATTGCCACCGGAAACATGATCAATACGTTCTCGCCGGACCTGGTGCTCTACGGAGGCGGCGTGATCGAAGCTGTCGGCGACATCTTCCTTGCGAAGGTGCTCAAAGAAGTGGACCGCTACTGCATGACCGCCATCCGTCCGACCGTAGATATTAAGATCGCGGCGCTCGGAGACGACTCGATACTGTACGGCGATCTGGCGCTGATCAAAGGACTGTAAGTCATTTACTGAAATAACAGCAGAAGACATTTTTGTTCTTTTGCAAAAGGAAAACGCATGCTTTGGTTTTTATTTGCTCTGATTTGTGTCCTGGGATGGGGCTTCGCAGACTTGTTCTATAAGAAAGGCACCGACGAAAACGACCGGTATTCGCACCTGAAGATCGCGGTCTGGGTCGGCCTCGTCATGGGCGTCGTTTCGCTCATTCTGCTTCCGTTCTCGGAGAGCAGGATGAACGGCGGTTCTCTCCTTGAAAATGCGGTCAAATACCTTCCCGCCTCCCTCGGATACATCATTTCCATGGTCATCGGATACGCGGGACTCCGCTATCTGGAACTGTCCATCGTGTCGCCTGTGCAGAATGCCTCAGGCGCGCTGTCCATGGTCTTCATGCTGGTCTACTTCATGATCGTGGGCCGCATTACGGATTTCTGGGAGGAGTTCTCGGTGCTGGACGTCATCGGCACCGTACTCATCATCATCGGCGTCATCTGGCTTGCGGTCGCGGAACACCGCCTGGCGGCCAGGGAATCGGCCGAGATCGAGAAGGCCGCGGATCCGGAAGAAGCCAAGAAAAACCGGAAATACCGCTATGGCGCGCTGGCGCTTCTGTTCCCGATCCTCTACTGTGTGTTCGATACCATCGGCACGGCGGCGGACGGCATTATCCTGGACGAGGAAGCCGGGCTCGGTCTCGGCGAGATCGACGTCCTGGTCCTTTACGGACTGACCTTCTTCATTGCCGCTCTGGGCTGCTTCATTTTCCTCTGGATCAGGAACAAAAAGCCGTACAATCCGTTCGCGCTCAAGACCGAAGGCCCGAAGGCCGCCGCATCCGTCGCGGAGCAGTTCGGCCAGATCTTTTACGTGCTTGCGATGGCGCGGAATCCGGTGCTTGCGGCGCCCATGGTCGCCTCCTACTGCATCATTTCCGTCATCCTTTCGCGCATTTTCCTGAAGGAGAAGATCAAACCGGGCCAGATGATCTCGATCGTGATCGTCATTGCCGGCATCGTGATCCTCGGTATCGCGGAGGGCCTTTCGGAGACCGGCGGCTGACGAAAGTCTGAAACAGCTTCATACTCTTTATGTAGAAACCCCGTTTACAGAACGGGGTTTTTATGTCATAATAAGTTTTAACTATACGGGCGGAACGGCACTAGTTCCGGCCTGTTGGAACCACTGAATACGTATTCACTGGGAGGAGCAGCCATTGAGAACCACATTTCGCGGAGGCGTGCATCCGAAGGAGAAGAAAGAGCTATCCAAGGATGCGCCGCTCCGGCTATTTGACCCGAAGGGGGAGATGGTCTTTCCGCTGTCCATGCACATCGGAAAGCCTGCGAAGCCCCTTGTGAAGAAAAATGATCCGGTGCTGGTCGGGCAGTGCATCGCCGAGGCGGACGGCTTCATTTCCGCCAACGTCATTTCCTCCTGTTCCGGTAAGGTGAAAGCGATCGAAAAGCGTCGGACGATCTCCGGCGCGCTTCTGGACTGCATCGTCATCGATAATGACGGCGCCTTCACCCTCATGGAGGGGATCGGAGAGGAAAGAGACGTTTCCGGACTGACGAATGCGGAGATCATCGACGCGGTCAGGAAGGCAGGCATCGTCGGCCTCGGCGGCGCAGGCTTCCCGACGAGCGTGAAGCTGGCGCCGAAGGATCCGGACGGCATCCGCTACGTCATCGCCAACGGGGCGGAGTGCGAGCCCTATCTGACCTGCAACGACAGACTGATGCGTGAAAAGCCCTCGGAGATCCTGGACGGCCTGGATCTGATCCTGAGACTGTTCCCGAACGCGGAGGGCATCGTCTGCATCGAGAAGAACAAGCCTGAAGCCATCAAAGCCATGAAGGAGGCGGCGGCGGGCCGGGAGAGGACGCGCGTCCTGCCGCTTCAGACCAAGTATCCGCAGGGCGGAGAGCACAGTCTGATCCAGGTCGTGACCGGCGCGGATTACCCCATTACCATGCTGCCGGCGGAAGTCGGATGCATCGTTTCGAACGTGGGCACGATCTATGCCGTGGGGCGCGCCGTGCGCTATAACGAGCCGCTTTTCACGCATGTCATGACGCTGACCGGCGAAGCAGTAGCGACGCCTGTGAACCTGATCGTCCGCGACGGCACCATCGTCCGGGAACTTCTCACGGAGAACGGCGGCCTGAAGGAAGGCGCGGAACTCAAGAAGGTTCTGGCCGGCGGACCCATGATGGGCTTTGCACTGAGTTCGCTGGACGTGCCGGTCGTGAAGACCACGAACGGGCTCACGGTGCTTCTTGAAGACGGCGTGGAGAAAGCCGGCAGGAACGCGACGTCCTGCCTTCGCTGCGGACGCTGTACGGCAGTCTGTCCGACAGGCCTTCTGCCGGAACTGATGGCGGAAGCCGCGGACCTTAAGGATTACGAGCGCTATGAAAAGAAGCTGTACGGACTGGAGTGCGTCCAGTGCGGCTCCTGCTCCTTCATTTGTCCCGCGCACCGGCCTCTGACTGAGACCTTCAAGCGGGTGAAAGCGGAGATCATGGCCCAGAAACGCGCAAAACAGGCGGGAGGTGCAAAATGAACGAGAAGCTTCATATCTCCTCCGGCCCGCATGTCAGAAGCGGATGGACCACACAGAAGATCATGTTCACGGTCGTTCTGGCGCTTCTTCCTGCCACCGTCGTGGGCATCATCGTCCATGGCTGGAACGCCCTGTTCATCATCCTGGCGTCCGTAGCCGCGGCGGTCCTTTCCGAAGCCCTGTTTGATCTCATCTGCCGGAAGCCGGCCACCTGGAAGGACGGCTCCGCGGTCGTCACCGGCCTGATGCTCGCGCTGACGTTATCCGCCGACACGCCTGCCTATATCGCGGCCATCGGTTCTGTATTTGCCATCATCGTGGTCAAATGCGCTTTCGGCGGCCTTGGAAAGAACTTCATCAACCCCGCCCTCGCAGCCCGCTGCTTCCTTCTGATCTCGTTCCCAGGCCCGATGACCAAGTTCCTTGTGGACGGCGTCAGCGCGCCGACCCCGGTCGCTGAACTTGCAGCCGGCAGAGCCGTCAACATCACGTCGATGTTCCTCGGCACTTCGAACGGCATCATCGGAAGCTCTATCGTCTGCCTGCTGATCGGCGGCCTGTTCCTCTGGGCCCTGGACATCATCAAAGGACAGATCTGGATCTCCGTTCTGACCGGATTCATCCTGTTCCTCGGCATCTTCGGCGGACAGGGCTTTGACCCGAAATTCCTCGCCGCGCACCTCTGCGGCGGCGGCGTCGTCCTGGGCGCTTTCTTCATGGCGACAGACTACTGCACGTCGCCGGTCAGCCGGCTCGGCCATACGATCTACGGCCTCATGATCGGTATTCTGGGCGCGCTGTTCCGGGTCTTCGGAACGGCAGCGGATTCCTTCAGCTACTCGATCATCATCGCAAACCTTTTCGTGCCGCTGATCGATCATTTCATCATCCCGAAGCCTTACGCGTTCCGTAAGCATGCGGAGAAGGTCCGGAGCGGCGAGACCCGCAAGCCTCTCGGTGAGAGGATACCGAGACCGGTCATCGTGCTGACGGCGACTGCGCTCATCGCGGGACTTGCGCTTTCCGGCGTCTTTATGCTGACCAAAGACCGGATCGCCGCGGAGAAGGAAGCGAAGGAGATGGAAGCCTATCAGACGGTCATCCCCGGCGCGGAGAAATTCGAGAAACTGGCGGCGGCGGAAGAGTTCAAGGGAGAGGTCTATGGCAATTCCTTCGGACGCGTGTATATCAATGAGGCGGTGGCCGGAAGGGACGCTTCCGGCAGCGTCATCGGCTATGCGGTCTCTGCCACCAGCGCAGAAGCATACAATGGAAACCTGACCGTGTCCGTGGGCTTTAAGCCGGACGGGTCGATCACCATGATCTCCCTGACGGAGATCCAGGAGACGCCCGGCAAAGGCATGCTGGCGATACTGCCGGAGTTCAAAGATCAGTTCAACGGGCGGAACGTCAGTTCCTTCAAACTGCTGAAGGACGGGGGCGGCACCCAGGAGAATGAGATCGACGGCGTCTCGGGCGCGACGATCACTTCCAAGGCGGTCGTCAATGCCGTGAACGCCGCGCTGGACTTCTATCACAACTCGATCGCAGGAGGTGGCCGATGAATAAATACGTCGAACGGCTCTATAACGGTCTGATCAAGGAAAACCCGACCTTTGTGCTGATGCTGGGCATGTGTCCGACACTTGCGGTCTCGACGCAGGCCATGAACGGCATCGCCATGGGTCTCTCGACGATGGCGGTCCTGATTCTTTCGAACCTCGTGATCTCGCTCCTCAGGAAGATCATCCCGAACGAGGTCCGGCTTCCTGTGTACATTGTCATCGTGGCTTCCCTCGTGACGGTCACGGAGCTCCTCATCGAAGCATACCTTCCGAGCGTTTACGAGACCCTGGGCATCTACATTCCGCTTATCGTCGTGAACTGCATTATCCTGGGACGCGCGGAAGCATACGCAAACAAGCATTCCGCCGGGCTTTCGGTCATGGACGCGATCGGCATGGGTCTGGGCTTCACCATTGCATTGACGCTGGCCGGGCTTCTCCGCGAAGTTCTCGGCAGCGGCACGGCTTTCGGCCTTCAGGTGCTTCCGGAGAGTGTCGAACCCATCGCAATCTTCGTGCAGCCGCCGGGAGCCTTCCTGGTCATTGCATTTTTCATCATCATCATGAATGCGATCGGCATCAAGACCCGTCAGCGGAAACTGGTGGAAATGAACGGGTGCGACGGCTGCTGCGCTTCCTGCCAGAAGGCCTGTGAAAAGAACGGGGAGGTGAAAGAGTCATGAAATCGCTCATCCTCATCATCATTTCCGGCGCGCTCATCAACAACGTCGTTCTGAACCAGTTCCTCGGCATCTGCTCGTTCCTGGGCGTGTCGAAGCAGATGAAGGCCTCCGCCTCTCTGGGCGGCGCGGTCATCTTCGTCATTACTATCGCTTCGGCCATCGCGAACCTTCTTTACACTTACGTGCTTGCGCCTCTCGGGATGGAGTTCATGAAGACTATCGTCTTCATCCTCGTCATCGCTGCGCTGGTGCAGATCGTGGAAATGTTCCTGAAGAAGAAATCTCCGGCGGTTTACCAGTCGCTTGGCATCTTCCTGCCGCTCATCACCACTAACTGCGCGGTCCTGGGCGTGGCGCTCACGAACGTGCAGAGCGGCTACAACTTCCTGGAATCCGTGCTTTCCGGCTTTGGCACGGCGGTCGGCTTCACGATCGCGATCGTGCTGCTCGCCGGGATCCGCTCCCGGATCAACGAAGAAGACCTCCCGAGACCGCTCCGCGGCGCTCCGGTCGTACTTATCGCGGCAGCCCTGATGTCCATCGCTTTCATGGGCTTCTCGGATCTTGCATTCTAAGGAGGGCCGGATGGATACGATTCTGATCACAACACTGGTCATCACGGTGATCGGCCTTCTTGTGGGCATCGGTCTGGTCTTTACCGGGAAGAAGTTCCGCGTGGAAGTCGATGAGAAAGAAACGGCGGTACGCGCGGCGCTTCCGGGCAACAACTGCGGCGCCTGCGGCTATGCAGGCTGCGACGCCATGGCCGCGGCCATCGCGAAAGGCGAAGCGCCTGTGAACGGCTGCCCGGTCGGCGGCAACCCGGTGGCGGCGATGATCGCCTCCATCATGGGGACCGAAGCCGGCGAGATCGAACGGAAAGTCGCTTTCGTCAAATGCAAGGGGAGCTGCGAATTCACACAGAACCAGGGCGAATTCTACGGCGTCAAGGACTGTGTGAGCATCGCGCTGAACGGTCTTCGGACCAGCGCCTGCGACTACGGCTGCCTGGGCTACGGTTCCTGCGAGAAGGTCTGCCCCGAGAAAGCCATCCGCATCGTTGACGGCTGTGCGGTCGTAAATGAAGAGCGCTGCGTGGCCTGCGGCCTCTGCGTGAAGACCTGCCCGAAGGGACTCATCGAACTGGTCCCCTACGACAAGAAAGTACGCGTCCAGTGCTCCAACAAGGACATGGGCGCAGCCGTCCGCAAGGTCTGCAAGGCCGGCTGCATCGGCTGCAGCCTCTGCCAGAGAAAATGCCCTGCGGAAGCCATTTCCGTCAGCTCGAACCTGGCACACGTGAATTACGAAAACTGCATCCAGTGCGGGGCCTGCGCCACGGCCTGCCCCGCGAAAGTCATTACCGCGCCCCCTTCGCCGGAGGAAAGCGGAAAGGAGGCACTGAATGGATAAAAGGAAGAGCCTCATCAAAACCATCGTCGCGGTCGTCCTCGTGGTCGGCTTCGGGCTGTTCGTTGCGGGCATCCTGAGCGGCAAGGACCTCATGTATCATCTCAGAAACCGCGGCAGCCTCGGCCCGCTGACCCGTGAAGACATCGACTACGTCAAGGCCGATCCGGTCACGCCTTCCGGCAAGGACGGAACGGTGAACGCGAACGATTACAGCGCAATGTATCCCGAGATCGTGGCCACGATGAAGGGCAACTCGGAGAACAAGCTCGTCACCGATTACCTGGAGCAGGACCCCTATCTTGTCAACATTTACGAAGGCTTCGGCTTTGCGAAGGATTACGACAGCGCCCGCGGCCACGAGTATTCGCTCGAAGACGTTGCGAAGACAGAACGTCCGCACACGCTGGCCAACTGCCTGACCTGCAAGACGCCGAACTTCGCGAAGCTCGTGAACGATATGGGTGTCAGCGCCTACACGATGGATTTCGGCGAAGCCATGGCGCTGATGGAAGAGAACGTCAGCTGCTACACCTGCCACGGCAACGAAGCCAACGACTCCGGGAAACTTGTCGTCACCCATAATTACGTGACGAAAGCGCTCGGGGACAACATGGCTTCGATCGACCCCGCGACGCTGTCCTGCGGCCAGTGCCACATCGAATACTACTTTACGCCGACGGACAAAGAGACCATGATGCCTTATCACGACGTGGCGTCCATGGATCCCGAGGCCATACTGAAGTTCTACGATGAAATGGTGCTTCCGGACGGTACGGTCGGCTTCTCTGACTGGACACAGCCCTCGACCGGCACAAAGATGCTGAAAGCCCAGCATCCGGAAATGGAGACCTTCCTTGCCGGCAAGCACGCGTCCCTGCTGAACTGCGCCGACTGCCACATGGCCATTGAGATGACCGAAGAAGGCAGCGTTTACATGAGCCACAACCTGGAGAGCCCGCTGAAGAACGAGGCGCTTCTCGCAAAATGCTACACCTGTCATACGGATGTCAGCGACATGACGGCCTTCGTGCAGCGGATCCAGGCCCGCGTGACGGCGAAAGAGACCGAAGTCGGCAACAGACTGTCGGAATTCAAGGACGCGCTGGCGGCGGCCGTGACGAAAGGAGAGATGAGCGAAGAAGAACTGGACAAGATCCGCAGACTCCACCGCGAGGCGCAGTGGTTCTTTGACTTCTGCTATGTGGAAAATGCAGAGGGCGCCCACAACTCCGAACTGGCCTTCAGGTGCCTGGAACTTTCCGAAGCCCGGATCGCAGAGGGCATGGAGCTTCTCGGCATTTCGGAATAATCGAAAGGAAGCGAAATGAAAAAAGTCTGGAAGTTTCTGACTTCCATGAAATTTGCCATTATACTTCTCGTGATTCTGTCCCTTGCCACGGCAGGGGGCAGTTTCATTACGCAGAATCAGACTTTCAGCTGGTATGCCGCAAAGTACTCTGAGTGGTTCGCGGCGGTCATCCTGGCGCTTGGGCTGGACGATGTGTTCCACAGCTGGTGGTATTTTGCGCTGGCGGCGCTCCTGGTCCTTGACATCCTGTTCTGCAACATTCTGAAGTTCCCCGCGCTCATCCGGAGAGCGAAAGCCGCAGCCAGACCGAAGGCCGGCGTGTTCGGACCTTTCGTGGCCCACATCGGCATGCTGCTTCTGATCATCGGCTTCGTGCTGGGGCAGGTGACCCGGGAAGAGTACGTGGTCTACGGCTATCCCGGACAGATCAAAGCCCTTGGCGAAACGGGCATCATGGTGGGCATCGGCGATTTCCAGGTGTCCTTCAACGAAGACGATTCGGTCTCGCAGTATACCGCAGAGCTTGTACTGACAAACGGATCGCTGATCGTCCGGACACAGACCTCCGTGAACCATCCCGCCAAAGCGATGGGTTACAAGTTCTACCAGAATTCCTTCGGCTATACGGCCAGGGTGCGAGTCGCAAAGGACGGTGAAACGCTTCAGGAAGCACGGATCGAGGCAGGCACCGGCTTCGGGATCAAGGGCAATGAAAAGCTGACCGTCCTGTTTAATGCACTCTATCCGGATTACATTTTTGTGGAAGGTTCCGGCCCCGCGACGAAGACCGGGCGCATGAAGAATCCGGGCTACCTGTATTCGGTCTATTACGGCGAGACGCTTCTCGGAATGAATGTGCTGACGGAAGGTGAGACGATCCGCATCGATGACTATGAGGTGTTTTTCGAGGATCCCGGCTATTATACGCTGCTTCAGGTGAAGAAGGACCGCTTCACGGGCTTCGCGCTGGCAGGCGGCATCGTGCTCCTTCTCGGCCTGTTCCTGTCCTTCTATGTGAAGCCGCTTTCCATGAAAAATGCGGCCGTGAAGGCGGAAGAGAGGACGTCAGAAACCTTAGAAGCGCCGGAAGAGAAGGAAGCTCCGGAAGCTTTGGAAGCGGCGGCAGAGGAGAATGCCGCGGAACTGACTGAGAAGGAGGAAAAAGATGCTTCTCACGATTGAAAATATCCTTTTTACGGCCGCGCTGATCATTTACGTCGTAACGATGCTTCTGTATTTCCTCTTCGCTGTCACGAAGAAGGAATTCTTCTCAAAGGTCGCCCTCATCGTGGAGCTTACCGCACTTCTGCTCCACCTTGGAGCGATCGTGATCCGCGGCATCGCGGCGAAGCGGCTTCCGCTCACGAATCAGTATGAATTCGCCTCTGCATTTGCCTTCGGGCTGGCACTGGTCACACTGATCTTCATGCTCCGCTTCAAGTTCCGCGCGCTTGGCGCATTTGCACTGCCCCTTGTGATCCTGATCATCGGTTATGCGGCCATGCAGAGCCGGGAGGTGCATGAACTGATGCCCGCGCTCAAGAGCAGCTGGCTCGGGATCCACGTGTCCACCGCGATCATCGCTTACGGCTCCTTCGGCCTTGCCTTCGTGCTCTCGATCATTTATCTCATCCGTGACAAAATGAAGGAGGAAGGCTTTCTTGCAAAGCATACGCCTCCGAAAGAGAAACTGGACCTCATCGCCTACCGCTCGATCTGTCTGGGCATGCTGTTCCTCAGTTTCACCATGATCACCGGCGCGATCTGGGCTGAACAGGCCTGGGGCAGCTACTGGTCCTGGGATCCGAAGGAGACCTGGTCGCTGGTGACATGGCTGGTTTATGCGATCTATCTGCATTTCCGTCTGATCTGGAAGAAGAAAGGAACTTTCTGCGCCATCTTCGCGATCGTCGGCTTTATCGCTGTGATCTTCACCTATATCGGCGTGAATACCTTCCTGCCGGGCGTGCACAGTTATAAATAAACCAAAAAGGACGCCGGATGATAGTCTTTGACCCCGGCGTCACATTATGTTATGCTATTCGGGCAAATAATCCTTTCGAGGTGCATAGAATGATCATGAATCCTGAGGGAGTCCGGCAAGTCGTTCTTGATGGACACAGTCTGACGCTGGAAGGGCTTGTTGCAGTCGCGCGTTTTCACGCGCGCGTCTCCATATCCGAAGAAGCGGTCCGGGCCATGCAGGCCTCCAGAGACCTCGCGGCGAAGATCGACCGCGAAGGACGGGCAGCCTACGGCATCACGACCGGTTTCGGCGAATTCCAGAACATCGCGGTTCCGAAGGAAATGTCGGACCGCCTTTCCACCAATCTCATCCTGAGTCACTGCACGGCTTCCGGAGATCCGTTTTCGGAAGAGATCGTGCGCGGCATGATGCTGCTCAGGGCAAATGCGCTCGCGGCAGGTTTCTCGGGCGTCCGTCCGCTGCTGGTCGAGATGCTCGTCGACATGCTCAACAAGGGCGTGATTCCGGTCGTCCCCGAAAAAGGCTCGCTGGGCTCTTCCGGCGATCTGGCGCCGCTTGCGCATATGACGCTCCCCATGCTCGGAAAGGGTGAAGCCTTCTATGAAGGTGTCCGGATGAGCGGCGCGGAAGCGATGGAGAAGGCCGGTATTCCGACCCTTGAGACGCTGGTCGCCAAGGAAGGCCTCGGCATGACCAACGGTACCTGCGTCATGACCGCCGTCGGCGGCCTGGCGCTTTTCGACGCCATCCGCGCCTGCCAGCTGGCTGACGTACTGGCGTCTCTGTCCATGGAAGGCCTGACGGTCCAGCTGGAAGCCTTCGATCCCAGGATCCATGCCGTCCGCGGCCAGGAAGGACAAATGGTCGTTGCAGCCAACCTGTTAAGGCTTCTCAAGGGCTCCGAGATCGTTTCACATGCTCAGAAGGAGAGGGTGCAGGACGCCTATGCGCTCCGCTGCGTTCCGCAGGTCCACGGCGCATGCCGCGACGCATTGGAGTATGTATACGCGAAAGTAAAGATTGAACTCAATGCTGTCACGGACAATCCGCTTCTGTTCCTCGAGGACGAGAGCGTCATTTCCGGGGGCAACTTCCACGGCGAACCCATGGCGCTGCCCTTTGATTTCCTCGGAATCGCCGTAGCGGAACTGGCGGATATCTCCGAGCGCCGCATCGAGCGCATGGTGAACGCGGACCTTTCCTGCGGCCTGACGCCTTTCCTGACAGTAGAGCCCGGCATCAACTCCGGTTTTATGATCGTCCAGTACGCGGCAGCCTCTATGGTGAGCGAGAACAAGATCTACGCCCACCCAGCCTCTGTGGATTCCATCAGTAGTTCCGCAAACCAGGAAGACATCGTATCCATGGGCACGACCGCGGCCCGTACGGCCCGCATGATCATGGAAAATGTCATGGACGTGATGGGATACGAGCTCCTGACGGCCTGCCAGGCCATCGACATCCGCCGCCGAGAAGGCTCGCACGGCCAGGGGATCTCGCCGATCCACGAAGCGATCTTCCGGCATGTGCGGGAGAAAGTCGCGTTCTATGACGAAGACCGCGAGATTGCTCCAGATCTCCGGGAAGCGACGCGTATGATCCGCACCGGTGAGATCCTGAAACTTGTGAAGGAGTATTTCCCGGATTATGACTGAACTTTTTATGAGTATGACTTCACAGGCAGAGGATGCGCTCCCGGGCGGCTGGTTCGGGGAGTTTCTGCGTGCGACCGCATGGCCGATGGAACCGCCAAAACCCTACGGCTGGTTCCACCTTGGTTTCGTCCTGGTCTTCGGCGCTCTGTCCGTGATTCTCGCGCTTAGGATGGCAAAAGCTTCAGACCGGAAGTTCCGTACGGTGCTGGCCTGCTGCGGCTTCTTCCTGATCCTGACGGAAGTTTACAAGATCTCCTTCTACGTCTACGCGATCGACACGCCCGTGCCCATCGGTCAGTTCAAATGGTGGGTCTTTCCCTTCCAGCTCTGCTCGGTGCCGATGTATTTCTGTCTCCTCGGGGCTTTTCTGCCGAAAGGCAGATTTCGCCGTGCCGCGCTGGACTTTATGGCAATCTTCAACCTGATGAGCGGCGCCGTGGCATTTACCGAACCCTCCGGTCTGAATCATTCATACTGGACGCTGACGCTCCACGCCTACGTCTGGCACATGATGCTGGTCTT
>JAEEGL011060417.1_pt1 | contig 23833 bp, 21 predicted proteins | sample 9134231 | NCBI WGS metagenome assembly JAEEGL01 (sample SAMN16246548, study PRJNA631951) | gut metagenome | biome: gut microbiome; feature: rumen; material: fiber-attached | host: Bos | place: Iran: Karaj | collected 2018-10 | reverse complement strand
TAATTTCGGTGGCCATATTTTTCCTTATTTAATATTAGTGATTTTTACATTAAAAAATAGACGCTTTTAATTTTAGCACATTTTTTTAGAGTTGTGTAGGGGTATTTTAGAGAACGGCCGTGAATCCGTAGGTGAGGCCAAGCACGATGGCGCCGGCGATCAAAACGCCGATGATAATGGCGAGAATTGATGGCCAGAATTTCATCTTGAAACAGCTTGCCACAAGTGCGCCGGTCCAGGCGCCAGTGCCAGGAAGTGGAATAGCGACTAGGATGATGAGCCCGAGCCAGCCAAAGCGATCGATGGTTTTTTGGTGTTTGTCAGCTTTATTTTCGAGCCAGGCGATCAGTTTTTTGGTGTATTTTTTGTCGCGGAGGAAGTTAAAGACTTTTGGCACCAAAATCAGCAAAAACGGGATTGGAATGAGATTCCCGAGGATGGCGAGGCCGGCGGCGGCCAGAGGTGGCAGACCCATTCCCACACCAATCGGCAGCGCGCCGCGGAGTTCCACGACTGGCACCATGGCGATTGCGATTGTAGTAAGGATTGCCGTAAGCATTATTGACTTTTCACCCTTTTTGTGCTATAATTATATATTAGGATAGTTTCTTCTTTAAAATCTCTTGAACGGCGGAAGGATTTGCCTTGCCGTGAGATTCTTTCATTACTTGGCCAACTAGGAACCCGATGACTTTTTGTTCCCCGTTTTTATAGTCTTCCTGAGCTTTCTGAGTTTCAGGTTTTGCGAGTACAGCGTCTACGATGGCTTCGAGCGCGCCAAGGTCGTTTTCCTGGACCACGCCAAGCTCTTTGGCGATTTCGCGGGTGTCTTTGAAATGCATTTCTGGGTCGAAGAATTTGATAAACACCTCTTTGCCACCGGTGGAGCTGAGCTCGTTTTTGTCGAGCATCTCGGCAAGATCAATTAGTTGCTGCTTGGATGGCAAATCGTCGTTTAGAAGGCTGGTATTTTCTTCAGCGAGAAGCACGGACGAAAAGAGGTTGGCAACGCGTTTGACGACGGCGCTAGAGTCTTTTAGTTCGCCGAGTTTTTCCATCAATTTAGGGTAATCGAGCAAAACTTCGAGCGTGGCGTCTGGGATAATGCCGCCAAGCATCTTGCGGTAATCGGCCGGCATCATTGGGAAATTCTCGAGCGCAGCGTTAATGTATTCTTCAGATAGATTGAGTGGTGGAAGGTCTGGTTCTGGCATGTAGCGGTAATCTTTGGCCTCTTCCTTGGAGCGCTGTGGGGTGGATTCGCCAGTGGCGTCGTTCCAGCCGCGGGTTTCCTGGCGGATGGTTTCGCCAGCTTCGAGTAGTTTAGTTTGGCGTTTGATTTCGTATTCCACTGCGCGCTCAATCGAACGGAAAGAGTTTAGGTTCTTGGTTTCGGTGCGGGTGCCGAGCTTATCGGAGCCTTCTGGGGCTAGCGAGACGTTCACGTCAAAGCGCATGTTGCCGTTGTAAAGGTCGCCATAGGTGACCTTAGCAAAGGTCATGAGGCGCCAGAGCTCTTTGCAATAATCACGCGCGTCGGCGGCCGAGTGAATGTCTGGCATCGAAACGATTTCGATGAGTGGCGTATCGACGCGGTTTAAATCAACGAGCGAATAAGTGTCAAAGTGGGTGAGTTTGCCGGCGTCGCCTTCGAGGTGAGCGTGCTCAATGCGGATTTTGGTGCCACTAGGAAGCTCAACAAAACCGGCCCCAATGATTGGGTGGAAGAATTGAGTAATTTGGTAGCCCTTTGGCGAATCTGGGTAAAAATAATGTTTGCGATCAAAACGAGATTTAGGATTAATCGCGCAGTTCATGGCGTGGCCGGCGCGGATGGCGAAGCGCACTGCTTCCCCGTTCAAGCGTGGCAACATGCCCGGGAGCGCGTAGTCAACTGGCGAAACGCAGGAGTTTGGCTCTTTGCCGCGAGCGTCGTTATTAACCTCAGAAAAGAGCTTGGTCTTCGTGGCTAGCTGGACGTGACATTCAATACCGATGGTTGGGATATATTTCATTAGATAGCTCCTAAATCTTTTAAGGCTTGCTTATAAAGTGCGATGGCGTTTTTAGCTTGCACGAAGGTGATTTCAAAATCAGCATCGTGCGCGATGGCGTTGCGAAGTTTGTGGGCACGCCACACCGCGTTGATATCTGAGAAGCGGCCGTTAGCTTTTTTGAGGCGGTCGCCCATGGTTTTGCCCGGTAAGTTGATTTCCATTAAAGCCTTGTCGAGCAATTTGTCGGCCTCGAGCAGAGCAAGCGCAAAGCTCGAAGGATTATCCTTTTGTAATTTGTTTTCGATGGCAAGGAAACGGGATTGATAGACTTCGGTATTAAGGTGATAAGTGCGTTTGCCGGTGAGCAAAATTGCCACAAAAATCAGAATTCCCACAATTAGAATTGCTACGATAAATGTGATTAAACCGCCGTCCATCATTTGATTTCCTCTGCGAATTTAATAATGGTTTTGTCACTGCGGCGTGGGCCAAGCACTTGGAGGCCAATCGGGAGATCACTCTTGGTTTTACCGGCTGGAATGGCAAGGCCAGGAATACCGGCTAGGTTAATCGAAACAGACATAATATCTTCCATATACATGGCGACTGGGTCGTTGACTTTTTCGCCGAGTCTAAAGGCTGGGTTTGGTGAAACCGGCGCCAAAATCACGTCGCATTTTTCGAAGGCTTTTTGATATTCCTCGATCAAAAGCGTGCGAGCTTTGGCGGCTTTCAGGAAGTAGGCATCATAAAAACCAGAACTCAAAACGAAGTTTCCAATCATGATACGGCGTTTGTTTTCTTTCATGAAGCCTTCATTCCTAGTGTTACCGTAAAGGTCGTCTAGGTTGGTAGAATTTTCGGAACGGAAGCCGTAGCGAATGCCGTCGTAACGGCTGAGATTGCTGGCAACTTCGGCTGGCTGGATAATATAATACACGGCAAGAGCGTATTTCAGAGTTGGCATATCGAGCTCAACAATTTCGCAGCCTTTGTTTTTTAGCTCCTCGCATTTGGCTTTCAGGGCGTCGCGAATTTCTGGGTCTACGGCATCATTGTCAAAATCCTTAACGATGCCAACGGTTTTAACTGGCTTCGCTTCTGACTCGTCATAAAAGTCAGGTAAGGTGGTGAGGTCTTTTTCGTCGCGGTGGGCGCAAATAGACATCAAAAGATCAAGATCTTCTGGAGTTTTGGTAAAGAAGCCGTTTACATCAAGTGAGCTAGCCATTGATACGACGCCATAGCGTGAGGTGGCGCCATAGGTTGGCTTGAGGCCATAAACGCCGTTAAAGGAGGCTGGTTGGCGAATTGAACCGCCGGTGTCGGAGCCAGTGGTAAATTCGACAATATCAAGCGCTACGGCCACAGCTGAGCCGCCGGACGAGCCGCCGGCTACGCGAGTTTTGTCGAAGGCATTCAAGGTCGGGCCAAAGTAGGAGTTTTCAGTGGATGAACCATGAGCAAAAGCGTCAAGGTTAACTTTGCCAATCAAAATGGCGCCTTCTTTTTCGAGCTGTTCAACTACGGTTGAAGTGATTGGTGCCTCAAACGGCTCCAAAATGTGAGCCGAAGCGGTAGTAAGAGTGTCTTTTACGAGAAAGTTGTCTTTGGCGGCAAAAGGCACGCCGGCTAGGCGGCCAACTGGCTCGCCGTTTTTGATTTTTTCATCAATTTCGGCGGCTCGTTTTAATGCGGCGTCTTTATAGAGCGAGGTAAAGATGTTGTAGTCTTTAAAAAACTCAGCCTTTTTTAGAGCGTCGTTTACGAGCATCGTGGCAGTAACGTTTTTGTTGGCAATTTTCATTAGAGTACCTTTGGAACTTTAATTTGGTTATCTTTTTCTTCTGCGGTTAGATTGAGCAATTCCTCGCGATCGGCATCTTGGGTTTTGATTTCGTCGTCACGCCAAACATTGTCCATCTCGAAGACTTGGTAGGTTGGTTCTACGCCATCAGTGTTTAGTTCGCTGAGTTCAGAAATATATTTCACAATGCCGTCTAGGTCGGTTTGCAAAGAGTCCATTTCTTCTTCTGGCAAAGAAAAATTAGACAAGTCAGCTAAGTGTTTTAAGTCCTCGCGAGTTATTTCCATGCCTAATATTATATCATTTATTTGAGGTTTTTAAAGAGGATTCGTTTCACGTAGTTTATGAGTGGTTTGGCTTCGTCGAGGTTTAAGAAATAGCTAGCTACAATATAGGAAATAAGAGAAACGATAGCGATGAGCAAGAATTTAGGAATGGTAATAAGCAAAGAGTTATCAGTGGCCATCAGCGGCACAAATTTAGTAAGCGAAAAAGCGACGCAGCCAGCTATAGCGCTAGCAATGAGCATACGCGAGAATCCACGCCAAAAGGCTTTGTTAAAGATTTTGCGGCGTGAACGGTGCTCTAGGGCCACCAGTAAAATAACAATTTCAATAAATGCGCCAATACTTTGAGCAAAGCCAAGCCCATCTACGCCGTAGCCAAGTTTAAAGAATAAGACTGAGAGCAGCATGGTAAGGCCGATTGCTATGATAGAGACGATAAATGGCGTTTTGGTGTCTTGATAAGCATAAAACCCACGCGAGGCGATATGAAACACGGAACGTGCAAAGATAGCAATCACGAGCGCACCGAGCACGCTTGCGATGGTGCCGTTGCTAGTGTTGCTGCCGACGTTGCTAATGAAGCTCACAACGTAGCCGCGCGTAAAGAAGGCAATGACCGCAACCGGTAAGGCAATCCAAACAATAGTACGAAGTGCGGTGCGAAAAGTATTATTAAACTCTTCTTCGTTTCCCTGCCCAAGTTCTTCGGTGAGCTTCGGAAAGAAAGCGGTAGAAATTGCCACACCAATTAGGCTGACTGGCATTTGATGCAGGGCGGAAGCCTGGTTAAACGAACGGACGGCGCCAGCTCCCATGCGTGAAGAAAGGTTGGTGTTCACGATTGAATTTACGTAATCGATTCCCTGGTCGAGAGAGCGGGCCGGGAGAAGTTTTAGAATTGAGCGAAAGCCTTGGTTTTTCCAGCGGATTTTGAATTCATAATCAAAGCCGAGCCCAAAAAGCCCAATGAGAGACACGATAAGCTGCAAAACCGCACCAAGAATTACGCCGAGAGCCACGCCCATGATGCCTCCGTCGAAGATTTGCACGCCAAAGATGTTGATGCCATCGGTAAAACAGATGATACCAATCATGATGCCAATGTTGTAGATAGCAGGTGCAAATGCATAAAACACGAAGCGTCCCACGGCTTGCTGAATAGATGTCAAAACGGTGGCAATTGAGAACAAAAACGGGTTTAGGGCGATAACGCGCGTCATGTTGATAGCAAGAATCATACCAGACTCGTCGAGGCCCGGGCTTACGACGTAGCGAATCAAAGGATCGGCAAAAATCATAATTAATATGCTAGCAACTAAGGTGATCAAGGCAAGTAAATTGAGTAGGCTTGATGACAATTCCCAGGCGGATTTCTTGTTGCCGCTCGCGAGGCGCTGGTTAAAGACCGGGATGAATGATACGGCAAGTGCACCAGAGGTTAAGATGAAGAACATAAAATCTGGAATTGTGAAAGCCGCAGTATAAGCGTCGATGCCGGTTGGGTAGGTGCCAAGATAATAAGAGTTTAATAGACGGTCGCGAAAAAGCCCAAGTAGGGCCGAAAGAAGCGTGGAGCTAGCCAAAACAATTGCCGCTGATTTTACGGAAAGTTTAGAATTTGCTAGCGCAACAACAGACTTAAAACGCAAACGTTTCATGTAAATTATTATACATACTTAATTTATTTTTGGGCGATTTTAATAAGTTTGGCGTGCAATACGGCGCGCTCGTTGGTACCAATGCATGTAGAGAGGGTTACGATTCTGTCGTTAGCATGAACAGTAGTTTTAAAATCGTAGGCGCTGCGTGCGCTAATCATTTGCAAAAAATTGTCGTAGCTTTGGTCGTCGCTAAAATGCGTAACTAAGTAGTCACTGGTTACCGGGATACGATAAACGCTAAATACTTGCCAAAGCGAGTTTGTCTCACGCGTAGAGATTTTTACCACGTGATTCTCGGTTTTTTCTTGCCATTCGGCCGACAGTACATTGCCAAGCGAACCAAACATTGAACCATCGTAACGTCCGTGGGCGTAGATGATTTGATTTTGGTCGGTTAGGGCCGCGTTGTTGCTGGAATCTAGAAACACCCATCCGGCCGAGCTCCAGGTGTGATTTAAAGAATGTTTCAAATAATAGTCGTTGTTATTGGTGTGTACGAACGGATAATTTATATTAGTGTCGGGTACTTGAATCCAACCGACTACGTCTTGGTTTTTGCTAATTGAGCTGGTTAGATCAACGCTAATTAGTGGAGTTTTTGATAATTCCCAATATGGGTCGGTACTTGGGATTGGGGCGTTTAATAATTCTTTCTGTTTTGTAATGGCTTCCGGTTCAGGCTCTGATTTGGGCTCAACCTCAATGATTGTGGTTACGGCCTGTAATTCGCGGATTTGTTCGTCTGCCATTTCGTTTTCGGCGCGCCATTTGATGATATTGTAGGCGGAAACGCAAACGCAGGCAATTAGGGCTGCAGATGTCAAAGTATAAATAATGCCGCGCATGATAACATGCGGATCACTTTTGATGTCGAATTTCTTTGAAGCTATCTTCTTGTTCTTTTTAGCATTTAAAAAGCCACGAGAGCTAGTGGCTCTCGTGACTTTCTTTTCTGGCTTGTAGGAATTAACGCTTAGCAAGGTGGCGCCTATAGATTAAGATAGCGGACGAAGCTACCAAGGCTACTACATAGAGAGCGATATTATCGGCGGTATCTGGGTTTTCTTTGTTTTCGGATTTTTTGGTTTCGTTACAAAGAGCACTTGAAATCTTAACGCCTTTAGTTACACCAGTTTTGCCATCAGTTGAAAAGACGGTAGACATGGTTGCGGCCTTGCCGGCTTCGGTGATGTTGATGATCTCAGCATCAGCACAAACTTTGTTAAGTTCGATACCTTTTTGGGTGGCGCCGGTGGTGTAATTAGCGACGATACCTTTGGTTACGGCAATATCGGCTTTTTCACTGATCATGATTTTTGCTTTAGTTGGAGAATCAGAGTTGAGCGTAACCGATCCGGCTTTAAGAGCACCGTTAATTCTGATGGTGCCTTTTGCGGTGAGGTCGGTGGCGCCGAGATCAATGTTGCCAGAATCGTTGGTAAAGCTACCATCAACGGCAATGCCGTTTGAAAGGGTGAGTTTTTGACCGGTAACTGTTACGTTGCCACTCGATTTTAGTGTGGTAGCGGTAGCATCAGTGATGGTGCTAGCTTCGGTTACTTTGATGGTGAGCGAAGCGATATCAGTGTCGATTGCTTTGCCTTGGTAACCCTTCAAAGTAAGGGTTTTGGTTGCTGCATCATAGATTGCAGTTTCGTCTACGCTTTTTTCTGTGCCAGTTGCGGTATAGATATCTTCGCTACCGACTTTGAGCACGGAGTTAACAGCAAAAGCGCTGTGGCTGAATGTGGCCAAGATTGGTACCGCCAAAAGGCCGGCACAAACTTTGAGGCCAAGACTCTTGTTCATAAAAATTTTCCTGTTTATTTTTTGTATATGACCTTGTATATCGCAATTATAACCCTTATGTTTTTCATTGTCAAGGGTTTTAATTGTTGTAATAACAATGATATAATAAACACATGAGTAAAAAGAAGTCAGAAGTAATTTTGCCGTCTAAAAAAGACGCAAAAAAAGCTAAAAATACTGACAAAAAGACAGCTGATAAAAAAGTTGCCGAAACTAAGATTAAAAAGCCGGTTTCAGCAAAAAAATCAACTGGTCTTGCCAGTGGAAAGAAGCTTTATTCTAATTTTGTTTATAAACGCAAAGCCAAAAAAGATGCCGAGGCACGGCGCAAGGCAGAAGATTTGGCATCTCTCCCTAAGGATCCAGTCAAAAGGTTCTTCGCGCGCCTTCATCCGAAGCGTGTATTTCGTTGGTGGTTTTCTTGGCGTGGTCAAAAAGCCATCTTAAAGTTTTTTGCTGCTTGTTTCTTGATCCTTGTGATTTTTATAGGCGGCCTATTCCTTTATTACAAAAAAGACCTCGATGAAATCCGTCTTGACGAAATGACAGTTTCCGAAACTGTAAATACTTATCTTGACCGTAATGGTGTAGTGCTCTGGAAGGATACTGGCAACGAAGATTATCGTCTCGTGGTTGATGGTTCTGAGATTTCCGACTACATGCGTTGGGCTACGGTCGCAATCGAGGATAGAAACTTCTACAACCATGCCGGCGTAGATTTCTTGGCGCTTATTCGTGCAACCTTCTCTACTCTTACTGGCCATGGTGTACAGGGCGGCTCTACTTTAACTCAGCAGCTTATCAAGCAGGTTTATTTCTCAGATGAAGCCGCTTCTGAAGACCGCGGTGGTTTGGGCCGCAAAATCAAAGAGTTAATCCTCTCAATCGAGCTTGAACGTATGTATGATAAGGAGCAGATTATCACCATGTATCTCAACCAGTCACCTTATGGTGGCCGCCGTAATGGTGTTGAATCTGCAGCTAGAACTTACTTTGGTAAATCTGCCAAAGATTTGACTTTGGCCGAATCTGCACTTCTGGCTTCGATTCCAAATAACCCTGGCGTGCTTAACCCGTATAATACCTATGGTAATGAAGCTTTGATTGAACGTCAGCACAAAACGCTCGACGTGATGGCTCAAATGGGTTACATCAGCCAAGAAGATGCTGAAGCGGCCAAAGCTGAGCCGATTCTCGATACAATTAAGCCAGAATCCAGCCAGTATTCAGACATGATTGCTCCGCATTTTGTGCTTGAGGTGCGTAAGCAGCTCGAAGAAAAATACGGCATTTCAACGATGCGTGCTGGTGGTTGGACTATTAAAACTACGCTCGATGCTCGTGCGCAGCAGATTGCTGAAGATGCTGTCAGGCTTGGCCAAACCCACACCTATAAAAACAATAGCGATGACATTGCGCTTGTCTCCATTGATGTTGAGACCTCACAAGTTATCGCAATGGTTGGTTCAATCGACTTTTACAATGTAACTTATGGTGAGCTTAACGCTGCCGTTGACGCCCTAATCGAACCAGGCTCTACAATCAAACCAATCCTTGATTACGCCCCGCTCTTTATGCAACGTGACGGCATCAACTATGGCCCTGGCACAATCCTGAAAGACGAAAACATCAACTCGCTTTATTGTGCCGGCTATCATGGCTACTGTTCGATGACTAACGCTACTGGCACCTTCTATGGTGATATTCCAATTCGTACTTCCCTTGCTCGCTCGCTTAACATTGCGGCTGTAAAGGCACTATATATTAATGGCATCGAAAATTCTCTCAATATTGCTCACGCACTTGGTGATAAGAGCTATTGTGAAGGCCGTGATAACGTTGGCCTTTCGATCGCTATCGGTTCTGGTTGTGGTGTAAGAATGGTTGAGCACGCTAATGCCTATGCTTCTATCGCAAGGGGCGGCGCATATAAAGACATTTCTTATGTACTCGAAGTCAAAAACTCTTCGGGTGACGTGATTGAGTCTTGGCAAGATGCTCCGGCCGTGCAGGTGGTTGACCCACAAGTTGCTTACATGTTGACCGATATCTTAAGCGACAATAATGCGCGCTGGTGGCACATTGAAGGTTACGTAGTGCCAGGCGTTTGGACTGCTACTAAAACCGGTACTACCACCACTAATAACTCTGCGGTTACTAAGGATTCTTTGATGGAGAGCTATTCTACGGTACTTTCTACTCTAGTTTGGAACGGTAATCATGATGGTTCCGGCCTTACCAGCAACACTCACGATGTGGCTCGCTGGACCATTAACGAGTACATGAAACGTGTTCACCCAGAAGTTTACGGTGCGGATGGCAAATGGAATGCTAGCGATCGCCCAGCTCGCCCAGCCGGCATTAAAACTTTGAAAGTTAACGGTGTAACCGATATTTGGCCAAGCTGGTACAACTCTGAGAAAAACTCTGGCATTTCAAAAGAAACCAAGACCTTTAACCGCTACAACAAATTGCTTGCAGCCGAATGTACGCCAGAGGCCTTCAAGACTGAGGTCGAAGTAACCAAGATTATCGATCCAGTCACTAAAAAAGAATCATTTAAGGTTGACGCACCATATAATTACGAGGTTTCTGATACCTGTGATTATATAGCTCCGGCCGTTTCGATTTCGAGCAGTGCTGGCAAGTTTTACGCTACGGTCGTAAAAGGTAGCCAAGCTATCAAAGGTTACACGTTAAATGTTGACGGCACAGATTATTCTACGATCTCGGTTGCAGATAATGGTGAAATCACTGGATACACCGTAACTGGTAAAGAGAAAAACGTAAAACTGTCTATTTCTGATGAGTACGGCTACGTGGCCGTTGCGAGTATGACTCTTGAGCCTGCCCCGGAGCCGGAGACTGAGCCTGAGAAGAGCGACGAGAAGAAGGACGAGGAGAAGAAAGATTCGTCCGAGAAGACTGAATAATCTTCGCAAAAATCATTTTACCGGCGGAAGTCTCGTGGAACTTCACAAATTCCACCAAAAGGCTTTCGCCGATTTTTGTGGCAGCATTATCAACAACCACCATGGTGCCATCTGGCAGATGGCCGATTCCCTGGCCTTTATTGGCGCCTTTTTCGGTAATCTTAAGGGTGATTTTTTCGCCCGGCAAAAACTCGTTTCTTAAAGAAAGTGCAAGGTCGTTGACATTTAAAGTGGTGATTTTTTCGGCGGCGGCAACTTTGATGAGGTTAAAATCAAGAGTCAGAATTACGCCTCGGTTTTGTTTGGCGTATTTTAGGAGTTGTTCATCGACCTTAACGTTAGCGTCCCCATCGTCAACAACCTCAACGTTAAAATGCACGATGCGTTCGAGTTCATTGATGAGATCAAGCCCGGCGCGAGCGCGGGCACGTTTGGTGCTATCTTTACCATCGGCGAGTAGCTGTAATTCTCGAATGACGCTTTTTAAAATAATTAGGTCATCACTGATGAAGCCGGTTTTGGCTATGCTCAGAATACGGCCGTCAATTAATGCCGAAGTATCGACATAGATTTTGCGATGTGTCTCGCTGATTAGCGGTTTTTTGTTGGTGATGGTTAAAAATGTGGTTTCAGCAAAAATCGCCAAAACGATAACTAAAATAAATAATTCCATAATGGGGCTATTTTATCAAATCTTCGCCAAATTGGACAGCGTGTTCGTGATTTTGCTCTAGAACTTCTTGATATTGTTTAACAAGGTCTGGGCGATTAATGACGGTGGCAACGTCGATGGTGAGGTCGTAGCGCGAGGCGGCATTGCGGCGGAGCATTTCGAATGGTGTCGTGGTAGAGCCTTCCTCTACGAAGCCGTGCACGCGCACGCGGCCGCGATAAGTATAGTTTTCGAGGATGGTTTCAAAAGTTTCTGGATAGCCATGGAAGTTGGCGATGATTGGTTTGTTTGTTGTGAACATTTCATTGAAGCGCTCTTTGGTTAGCTTTGCTTCGGTAGTGCCAATGGCGCGATAAGATAGAGCGTTAACGCTAATGATACGGAACTTGAGTTCTGGCAAGTCGCGGCGCAAGATTTTGACCGCCTCAACGACTTCTTTCGTCATGAGATCGCCAACAGCGGCAAAGACGAAATCTGGGTTTTCGTCTGAAACGGACGTTAAGATGCTGGCGCCACCAGTATGGAAATTTGGCCGAATTAATTCTTGGTCGGTGAAGCGTGGCTCATCAATTTTATTGAATGTTGTTAAATTTACAACATTTTTGGTATTCATCATGAAATAAAAAGCTTCTTCGGCGGATAAATCATCGGTTGGGAACAAGCAGTTGGCGAGATTTGACGGCACCGCAAGTAAGGTTGAGATTAGAGCAGGCGATTGATGCGTGAAGCCATTGTGGTCTTGGCGCCAACAGGTTGAAGTGGAAAGTAAGTTAACGGCTGGATATTTTTTGCGCCAACTAACGCTATTGCATTGTTTAAAGAATTTCATTTGTTGCAAAAGTTGCGAAGTAATAACTGGGAAAAAGGCCTCATAGCTCGTCATCATAGCTGGCTCGCGGTTAAGTAGATGGCCGGTCATCACAGAAAATAATACGTTTTCGGAAAGCATCTCAACGATGCGGCCGTTTTCGGATTCTGGCAGATCCCATTTGGCAGTCGGTAGATTCCAAGCGCGTTTTTCTACGTCAAAAACTTTATCTAGCTTGTTTGACGTAGTTTCGTCTGGTGAGAAGAGATAAAAATGCGGGTCTTCTTGCATTTTTTTGGCGATTAATTCGCCAAACTTTTTGGCTGGCGAAAATAATTCGGGCGCGTAGGTTTTCTCCGATTTTTCCCTGCTATGAGCTTTTAGGAATTCCAACACAACGTTACTCATAAAACCCCTTTGCTTTGTCGAAAAGCTCGGCGAATTTGTAGGACTTTAGCCATTCTTCGAGAGTTTTTAGCTCGGCTTTGTCGGTCTTAACGTTTTTGAGCGGGATTTGATGTGCTTCGTGATGGCTGTTTGGCCCGCCGGCGCCCTTTTCGGTTTTTAGGATAAAGAATGGGTTTTTGGCGTTGGTTGCAAGTGCATTTTGGAAGGCTTCTGGGGTGTCCTTATAGATTAAAATTGGTTCAAACCCAAAGCCGCGGATCATTTCGTTTAGTTCTCTTTCGGATTTTCTGGCATAGATTGTGGGGGCAGAAATTTTGTAACCGTTTAGGTGTAAAATTGGCAGAATCTTACCATTCGCTGGTCCGCCGAGTAGGTTTTTGAGATTCAAAGAATCAAGTGCGGTGGCGGTTTCGAGCTCGCCATCACCGATTAGTACGGCGATAGTTTTTTCGGGGTGGCCAAGTGCTACGCCATAGGCATTTGCGAGCGCATATCCAAGCTCGCCGCCTTCAGTAATTACACCGGGCGTGAATGGGCTCGCATGAGACGGAAAGCCGTCTGGCCAGGAGAAGTTTTTACAAATATAGGATAGGCCGTCATAGTCAACAGTGGCTTTGTCGTCAACTTTTTTGAGGTCGCCATCATAAAATAGATTAGCTTGCAGAGCTGGAAAACCGTGGCCGGGGCCAAGGACGAACGAGAAGTTTTGGTCGTCTTTGAAATTAGCTTTGAGATTGGCATAGGCAACGTTGATGCCGTGGCAGGTGCCCCAGTGACCAAGCAGGCGGGGCTTAATATCGTTGAAAGTAAGTGGGCGCTCAAGCAAAAAATTGTCTTGCAAAAATAACTGCGCCACAGAAAGGTAGTCGCAGGCACGGACTCGTTTTTCGATTGCGGACAGAGTGTCGATATCTGTGATGCCCAACCCGTTCATGCTATTTATTATAGCATAAGAATTAACTAAGGAGCTTTTAATTATGTTTCTCAGAACTTTTAAAAAATAACGAAGAATCTAAGGCTTCTTCGTTATTTTTTTATGGGTTATGTTCTTCGAAACACAATTAAAAGCTCTTAGCTCTTCTTATGTTATGAAATAGAAAACCATGAACTGGTTGGGCTGGTAAAAATTAGGTTCTGAAAAAACATTTAGAATTACCCGGATAAAAATGACAACGGTTACGGATTCGAGACGAAACTGAAATTTCGTCGAGAATCCGCCTAACCGTTGTGATTTTTATCGCGGCGGAATTCTAAGTTTTTGAAGGACCTAATTTTTACTAGCCAATGAATTCTTTGATTTTCTCTATCTCGTCGCGTAATGCTGCGGCTTTTTCAAATTCGAGGTTCGCGGCGGCGAGCTGCATTTGGCTGGAAAGTTCTTTGATGAGGTTTGGCAGCTCGTCTTTTGGAATCTTCTTAATGTCTAGTTTGTCTTCTTTGGCCTTTTCCGGAATGATGGCGCGCAGCCCCATGCTGATTTCCTTTTCAACGGATTGGGGCGTGATGTGGTTTTTCTCGTTGTATTCTTTTTGGATTTCGCGGCGGCGGTTGGTCTCTTCGATGGCGTCTGCCATAGAATCTGTGATGTGGTCGGCATACATGATGACCTTACCTTCAACGTGACGCGCGGCGCGACCGATGGTTTGAATGAGAGCGGACGTAGAACGGAGGAACCCTTCTTTGTCGGCGTCTAGGATGGCAACGAGTGACACTTCTGGCAAATCCAAGCCTTCGCGGAGTAGGTTGATGCCAACGAGAACGTCATAAACGCCAGCGCGGAGGTCGCGCAGGATGTCGCTACGCTCTAACGTATCGACGTCGGAATGAATATAGGCAACTTTAAGCCCACGTTCTTTAAAATGGTCGGTTAAATCTTCGGCCATGCGTTTGGTGAGTGTGGTTACGAGTACGCGTTGCTGCTTGGCGATGCGTTGATCGATTTCTTCCATCAAATCGTCGATTTGGCCGTCTGTGCCGCGGACTTCAATTTCTGGGTCTAAGAGGCCAGTTGGACGAATCACTTGTTCGGCTGGTTTTGGTGAATTCTCAAGTTCGTATTCGCCTGGTGTTGCAGAAACGTAGATTGCTTGGTTAATTTTTTTCTCAAATTCACCAAAAGTGAGTGGGCGGTTGTCGAGCGCGCTTGGCAACCTAAAGCCGTATTCGACCAAGGTTTCTTTGCGCGAATGGTCGCCATTATACATGCCGCGAACTTGCGGGATGGTCATGTGGGATTCGTCAACGATCAGGAGAAAATCTTCTGGGAAGAAGTCGAGCAAAGTGGAAGGCGGTTCGCCAGGTTTGCGGCCTTCTAGGTGGCGTGAATAGTTTTCAATTCCCTTCACAAAGCCGGTGCTTGCGAGCATTTCGAGGTCGTATTTGGTGCGTTGAGTGAGGCGCTGTTCTTCTAGATACTTGTGATGCTTTTCAAAGAATTTAACGCGTTCATCAAATTCGGCCTGGATGGTTTTTAGGGCGCGCTCGAGTTGATCTTTTGGCGTGGCGTAGTGAGTGTTTGGGAAAATGTGAACGTGGTTTGGGTTTTCACGCACGGCAAAAGTGAGCGGGTCGACGATTTTGACTTTTTCGAGCGTATCAAAGCCGAACTCAAAGCGGAGTGCGTATTCACCGTTGGCTGGGAAAAGGTCGATGGTGTCGCCCATCACGCGGAAGTTGCCACGTTCAAATGCGAGGTCGTTTCGGTGGTACTGCATGTTGACGAGATAATAAATAAAATCGCTCTGAGTAAGATTTTTAGACTCGTCCTTTACTTTTTCAATCCAGCCGGCGTCGGTTTTCCAAAGCGGCAACGACATTTCGGTGTAATGGTCTGGCGAACCGATGCCATAAATACAAGAAACCGAGGCTACCACGATAACGTCGCGACGCGTGAGCAGGGCTTCGGTGGCGGCGTGGCGCAGGCGGTCAATTTCGTCGTTGATGGCGGAATCTTTTTCGATGTAGGTATCGGTGGAGGCGATGTAGGCTTCTGGCTGATAATAATCAAAATAAGACACAAAATAATGCACTTCGTTTTTTGGAAAGAATTCGCGCATCTCGGCATAAAGCTGTGCGGCCAAAGTTTTGTTGTGGGCCAAAATCAAAGTTGGGCGCTGCACGTTTTGGATGATGTTTGCCATGGTAAAGGTTTTGCCGGAGCCGGTCACGCCAAGCAAGGTTTGCTTTTTGACACCAGCATTAAGCCCCTCAGTTAGCTGCTTAATTGCTTGGGGCTGGTCACCGGTTGGTTGGTATTTTGAAACAAGCTCGAATTTAGCCATAAGTTAATTATAACACAATCAAAATTTGACAAAATAGCGTAAGCGTGATATAATGAGAAGATAGACTAATTATCTTCTTTTTCTTTCATCGTTGGGAATGGCACGGCTTCGCGGCCAGGTACGCCTTCAAGAAGCCAGAAGTTACGTTCGCTATTGCCCCAACCACAGGCTGGCGGCATACCGTATTCGAGCATTTCGACAAAGTCTTGGTCGAGCATTTGAGCTTCGTCGTCGCCAGCGTCGCGCGCGGCTTGCTGTTCTTTGAAGCGGTTAAGTTGATCCAAAGGATCGTTTAGCTCAGAGTAACCGTTACCCATTTCGGTACCGGCAATGATTGGATGGAAGCGCTCGGTAACGAGTGGATTTTCTGGTGAAACTTTAGCAAGTGGGCTTAAGGCCAGCGGCTCTTCGACGAGCCAGTATGGGCCAGCGGAAGTTTTGCGGATGAGTTTCCAAACATCGTCGATGAGGCGGCTGGTTGAGACGCCCTCTTTTACTTCTACGCCGTTGTCTTTCAAGATTTGGAGCAGTTGTGCGCGGTCTGGATTAAAGACATCAACATTATATTTTTCTTTCAAAAGGTCAGAATACTTGACGCGTGGCCATTCACCTTCGAGGTCAATAACAAAACCACCAACGTGGAATTTGAGCGTGCCCCAAGTTTCTTTGGCGACATATTTGATCATTTCTTCGTAAAGTTTGATGCCATCTTCGTAGTTGTCGTAGGCGGCATAAGATTCAAAAGCGATGTGTTCTGGCAAATGCTCGTCATCGACGCCTTCGTTGCGGAAGCGTGGGCCAATGTCGTAGACTTTTTCAAAGCCACCACCAAGCAGGCGCTTTAATGGCAACTCGTGGGAAATGCGAAGATACAAATCTTCGTCGTAGGCGTTGATGTGGGTAACAAATGGCGTAGCGTCGGCACCACCGGTGGTGTGCTCAAGCACCGGCACGTTGACCTCGATAAAGCCGTGGGCGTTCATGAAATCGCGCGTGGCTTGCCAGAATTTGGAGCGGCGCACCAAGCGGTCGCGCACCTCGCGGTTGACGTTCATATCGACGTAGCGGCGGCGGTAGCGCTCTTCCTTGTTGGTGAATTGTTCAGGAAGTGGGCGAAGTGATTTAGTGAGCAAGCGTACAAAGTTAGCAAAAACTGAAATTTCGCCAGTTTGGGATTTATCTACGATTCCCTTTGCTTCGACAAAGTCGCCAGTATCAAGTAGGCGCACATCTTTTGCACCAAAGAGCCCTGCTGGCTGCTCGTCGACAGCCTTCATAAAGATTTGGACTTCGCCAAAGTAATCGCGGATTTTTAGAAAGACTAGTTTGCCGAAAGAACGAATAGCGACAATGCGCCCAGCCACGATAACTTCTTGGCCGGCTTTTTCGTCAAAATGATCGATGATGTCGGAAATTTTGGTGTTGCGAAAAGATTTAGCCGGATACGGATCGATGCCGCGGGCTTTGATTTCCTCAAGTTTTTTGAGGCGTTCGTTGCGATAGTCTTCTAATAACATAAATATATTATAACACATCTGCTTGCGATTGACATCACCCCTGTTTTACGCTAAACTTAAAGAGGAATATGTTGTTTTGTTCCAAAAATAACATTTAGTACATTGGAGGTGTAGCATGAATACTTGGGAATTTGTTGCTTTCATTGTTCTACTGGTTCTGGGCGTGTCCCTTCTTTTCTATCTCTTTTGGTGGACCTCTCGGGAGCTCGAAAAAAGAAAACAGAAGGTATCCTATGTTCTTGCACGCTCGGCGAACTCCTTCAAGTTTGCGGGATTCTTGTTGGCTTTAGCCGCCATTATACTGGTACAGTTTAGAAAAGATTTATTTTCGGAACTTGCGTTTTTTGCCCCGGCCGTTCTTCTCTATTTTTTCTTTATCTTCGCTTGCGCTTCATATATTTTGCAGCAGGATGAACGACATAAGAACCTGAGTGATTGGGGTAAATTTGGGGCTAAAGCAACCCGCATTGCAACCGCTTCTGCAATGATTTGTTTTGCTGTGCTTTTGGCAGCATATTTGATAATCAGATTGTTGTAGGGCAAGGCCACGCCTTAGGCGTGGCTTTTTGACGCGTTATAAGTTGCGTGAGATATCACGCGACTTTTCGCACCAAAAAAGGCTGCGAGTTGCAGCCTTTTTCGTGTCTAAAATTATTTAATCTCGAGGATTTTGACGGTTTTGCCGTTGAAGTCGAAAGATTCGCCGGCTTTGCGACCAAAGACAGCCTTGCCGATTGGGGATTCGTTCGAGATCTTCCCTTCTAGAGGGTTTGCTTCGGTTGGACCAACGAGGGTGTATTCGGTTTTGCGGCCACCCATATCAAGCACGACAGTGGTGCCAAGGGTGACCTTGTCTTTTTTGCCACCTTTGATGATGGCGGCGTTTTTCAAGATTTCTTGGATTTCAAGGATACGGCCTTCGGCAATTTTTTGCTCGTTTCTGGCGGAGCTATATTCTTCATTTTCAGAAAGATCGCCAAAAGCACGCGCCGTAGCAATGCGCTCGGCGATGGCTGGGCGGCCTTTAATTAAATCATCAAGCTCTTTTTCGAGTTCTTTTTTGCCTTCAGCAGTTAGGCTGATACTTTTCTTAATCATGGTTGCTCCACATTTAACAATTATAGAGTGTAAAGGAAAACGCCTAGTCTGTCAACAGGTTTTCGAATTCTGGCAAAGAAATTAATTTTGATTCGCCAGTTTTGCGGTTAGTGACTTCAACGGAGTTTTCGGCAATGGTTTTGTCGGAGATGACGACGCGGTATGGGATACCCATCAGCTCGGCGTCAGCGAATTTTTCACCTGGGCGGAGGTTGCGATCATCATAGAGAAAAGCGTCTTGCTTTAGGTCATAGAGCTCGTCAGCGACTTTGGTGGCATTTTCGCCGATTGGAGCGAGATAATACTTAAATGGCGCAATACTTTCTGGCCAAACGAGGCCTTTGTCGTCGCAGAATTTTTCGGCAATCACGCCCATCACGCGGGATACGCCGATGCCGTAGCAACCCATGTAAACGTTTTGCATTTCGTTGTTTTCGTTAGAGATTTTAAGGCCCAAAGGCTCGGAATATTTGAATTTGAGCTTAAAGATGTTGCCCACTTCGGCAGCGCGGGTGCTCTCGAGCTCTTCTCTTTTGACGCCAAGATCTGCGAGAACGTCGTCTTGCAAAACTTCTTCATTCAAAACTTTGGAGCGATCTGCGTTGTAGTAGACGGTGTCTTCGCCTACCGGGATAAAGGTTTGGTATTCGTGAGAGTATTTGGAGAATACGCCACCTGAGGCAAAGGTTTCGTAGGTGTCGTCGCCAAGACCTAAGCGCTCATAAATGCGGGCGTAGGCGCCTTCGACTTCGTGGTAAAAACGATCTAAATCTTCTTCGGAAGTGTGAAAACTATAAAGGTCCTTCATAATAAATTCGCGGGTGCGCATGATGCCAGATTTGGCGCGAAGCTCGTTCCTAAATTTAGTCTGGAATTGGTACACGGCAAGAGGTAAATCTTTGTAGCTTTTGACGTAGGTTTTGATGAGATTCGTGATTGGCTCTTCGTGAGTTGGGGCAAGGCCTAGTTCGCCGCCGGCGGAAAGCTCGGTTTTAAACCAGATGTCAACCTTTTGGTCGTCCCAACGGTCGGTCTTTTGCCAGAGTTCAGGATTTTGCAAAGCGGACATCAAAACTTCTTGGCCGCCAATTTTGTTGATTTCGTCGCGAATGATAGCTTTGATGTTTTCGATGACTTTAAGCCCGAGTGGCAAGTAGTCATAAACACCAGCCATTTCTTTATAAATAAATCCCGCGCGAATCAAATAACCGGCCGATTTTGCGGTTTCGTCTTTTGGCGCATCGCGCAAGGTTTTGATAAACGATTTAGATAGTTTCATAGGGATATTATACCATAAAGGGTTGCTAATCACTATTTTCAGGACCATAAGCTTGGCCGAACGGCCTTGAGTGTGTCCTGGAAATAGTGATTAGCGACTTTTATAGTCCAATGCCCATTACGTAGACTAGATAAAACGCGAGGCCGTTTTTAATAATATGCATCAAAATACCCGAATAAATTGTGCCGGTGATTTCGCGCATTACGCAAAGGATAATCGAAATCGCGAAGACATTAATACCCACATTCCATTGCATGTGCACAAGCCCAAAGAGAGCGGAAACTAGCAAAATGGCTACTGGCATAGCAAAGTGAGCGCGTAGTTTGCCGTAAAGCCAGCCGCGAAAAACAATTTCTTCGACGATTGGAGCAATAATCACCACGGCAAAGAACATCAGAATGCGTTCGTTGCCCGAAGCAAACGTATTGTAGCCGAGGTCTTGGGCTTCGTTTGCGTTAAACCATGGGAAAAGCGAGAAGAGTGCCGCAAGGGCCATAGCAAGCAGGGTGCCAGCCACAAAACCAAGTGGTGCGAGGCAAATGTCTGTCCAGGTTGGAAGTTTAAGAAGACCAAGTTCTTCTCTACTAGTACGCGCCTTTTTAGAAATAACAAGCGGCACAAATAGCACGAGTACAAAGGTTAATGCGTAAGAAATTACCTGGTAAACTACGTTTCCTATAGTGGTTTGCAAGAACTCGCGGCCAAAAGCGAAAAGTATTCCGTAGCCGATAATATATTGTGCGCCGATGGATGCAATAGCCGCCCAGGCTAGCAAGGTTAACGCGATTAGCGGCTTTAGCAAAGGTTTCGGCAAAGGATGTTTGCTCCTGAATTTCTCGAATTTTTTCAGCAAGTTTTTCATTAGAAGAACCTCTTAATATCTAGAACTGTGATGAGCGCAAACAATATGAGCAAGAATAGGAACGCGCGCGAGACGATTTTTTCTTCAGTTTCTTTGTTGAGCTCTTTTTTGCGGAGTTTGTAAAAAGCAATAAGAAGCCAGCGGCCGCCATCTAGAGCCGGAATTGGCAAAACATTCATGCAGGCGAGTGAAATTGAGATGAGGGCGGCGAGAAAGGCAACGTTGGTGGCTCCGGCCGACGTAAAGGTTGGAAAGATTTGGCCGATGATGCCAACTGGGCCAGATACTTGGTCCGACGCGTCTGAGAGGGCGGCACGGCCAGCTTCGCGATCGGCATCGTTAAAGCTAAATTGGCTAAAGACGCCCGAGAAAAGGTTGCCGATGAGCTGCCCAACTCCCTTGAAGGTTTCACCGGTGAGTTGTGCAGTGAGCCCTACACCTACGAGTGGTGCAGACCAGGTGGAGTAGCTAAGAGACTGCTTAGCAGACATTGAAACGCCAAGAAGCGGAGTTTTTTCGGCCTGATTTAGAGTAATTTTAAATTCTAAATTTTCATCACCGCGCTCAATTTTGTAGGTGACTTCTTCCCCGGCGTGCGCCTGGTTAAATGTGTTGACGTCGGTCGGGGTGACAATGGCGGTATCGTTGATTTGAAGGATTTTATCTCCACTTTGTAGTTCGGCTTTTGCAGCTGGTGAATCGTTGAGTACGTTTTCGATTACGACTGGTGCGTGGTCGTGACGCGTGTCTGGCTCAATGGTAAATTGATTCTCGACGAAGGTTGGCATGCCGGTCCAAGCCAAAATCGTGAGAATTACGATGGAAGCTAGCCAGTTCATGGCGACACCAGCAAAAAGAATTTTGGTTTTCTTCCAAAAACTAGCTTTACCAAAAGTGTGAGCGCGAGTATCATTGGCGGATTCGCCGTCCATTTGGCAGAAGCCACCCACCGGCAAAAGATTGAGGCTAAAAATTAGGCCCTTTTGTGGTTTTCCCCACTCGGCTTTTGGCAAGCGGCGCCATTTTTTGGTTTTTTCATCTTTTACCCACGCGGCTAGGCGTGGTGGAAAACCGATACCAAATTCAAGCACATTAACGCCGTTTCGGCGTGCGGCGATAAAGTGGCCAAACTCGTGTGCAGTCACGAGAAGCATTAACACTAAAAGGCCAACGATAACTCCAACAAAAATATCCATAAGTAAATTATAACACAGCTATTTGCCGAATCTTCTTTGTCTGTTTTTGAATTCATTAATAAAATGGTCGAGGTCGGAGCCGTCTAGGGCTGGGAAATATTTTGGCTCAAATAGGAGCTCGGCATAAGATGAACGCCAAAGCATGTAGCCGGACAAACGCCGTTCGCCGCTGGTACGGACGATGAGGTCGCAAGCTGGAATTTCTGGGGCATACAAATGATTTTCGATGGTTTCTGGCGTGATTTCTTCGCCGCTTGCAATAGCGGCGTTCACGGCGTCGGCAATTTCCTGCTTGCCGCCGTAGTTGAAACAAAATCCCACGGTGGTGCCGGTACAATCTTTGGTAAGAGCCACGGCGTTATCGAGTTTTTTAAGCAGAGCTGGTTTTACCGGCTCACGGGCGCCAAGCACGAGCAAGCGGATGTTGTTTTTCTTCATTTTTTTGGCAAGCGAGCCAATGCGATCAGAAAGAAGCTTCATAAGATATGAAACTTCTTTTTTGGAGCGGTTCCAGTTTTCGGTACTAAAAAGATAGAACGAAAGATAAGGAATTTGTTTTTCGTTAGCAGCCTCAATCAGGTTCTCGACGGCATCGAGGCCTTTTTTGTGCCCTTCCAAGGTCGGCAGCCCGCGTTCGTGAGCCCAACGGCGGTTGCCATCGGCGATGATGCCGATATGTTTGAGCTTTTCTTCCATGGATTAGATTTTCATGATTTCGTCGGATTTGAGTTTAAACTCGGTATCGATTTTGTCGCTAAATTCCTTGGTTAAATCGTCGATTTCTTTCTCGGCGCGCTTTTTGACGTCTTCGGAGAGGTCGGTAGCGGCCTTGATGGCTTTTCTAGCGTCTTCACGGATATTTCTGATGGCGATTTTAGCGTTTTCGACTTTTTCGGATGCGGTTTTCACGATCTCGCGGCGGCGTTCCTCGGTAAGTGGTGGAATTGGCACGCGTACCACGCGGCCATCATCGGCAGGGTTTAAGCCGAGGGTTTGGTCGTTACGAATAGCAGCAGCAATAGCTTGGATGGTGGATGGATCAAATGGGGTAATCACAAGCAAAGTGGCATCGGCTGCGGTGACGTTAGCAACTTGGTTTAGTGGCATGAATTGGCCATAAACTTCGGCCTTGATGCTAGCAAGCATATCTGGGTGTGCACGACCGGTGCGAACTTTTTTCATTTCTTCTTTGAAGCGCTCGATCACGGCGGTCATTTTTTTCTTGTCTTCATTGGTATCAAACATAAAAACTCCTTTTTACTATTATAACATCTTAAAAGCTAAAACCAAAATATGCGCTTAGCTTGCGCGGTCCGGATTTTTATAGTGTTTCCAAATTCGATAAGCGCTTCGTGTCGCGCGGTTTTATTTTTAACAACCTGCTAAACAAGAAAAAGGCACGCTTCTTGCGTGCCATTTTTTGTACTATTTCTTGCCGCGATTTTTGCCATTACGGCCTTTCTTTTTTCCGGAGGAAAATTTTTGCAATTTCGCGTTTTCCGCCCTGGCGGCAAGTCTTCGTCTTCCTCTTGCCATTACTATTACCTCCTTCCCCAGGTATTGAAGAGCATGGTATTATTATGGCATAAAACCTTACGAAAATCAATTAGGACAGAGAGCTTTGGTATTACGGATTAAGCTGGCAGGAATTAGTGAAATTTCTTAAACATTTACCAGATTTATAAACGTAAAAAAGACAGCATGTACCGAATGAGAAAAGCAAGAACCCTCCTTTAGGGAGGGTTCAATTTTGCTTTTCGAATTTCGCGTACTGCTGTGTTTTTTACAGGTTTATAAGTCCTGTTTAAGAAATTTTACTAATTCCTACCAGTCTTATTCAGTAACACCAAGCTCGATGCGTTTGAATTGGCGAACAGTGATGTTTTCACCAGTCTTAGCAATAGCTTCCTTGATGAATTGCTCAACCGTCTTGGTATCATCCAAGATGTATGGTTGATTCATGAGAACCTTGTCGGCAAAAGCTTTTTTAGCTTGGCCTTCGAGGATTTGAGCTTTCATGTTTTCTGGGCCTTTGAAGTTAGCTTCGAGCTCTTTCATTTTGGCTTCTTTAACATCCTCTGGGATGTCTGCTTCGCTTACGTAAAGTGGGTTCATAGAGGCAATTTGCATAGCGATTTGGTGAGCCAAAGTTTTGAACTCATCGGTTTTAGCTACGAAAGAAGTTTCGCAGTTAACTTCGACGATAGCACCAAGGCG